>Ga0310077_100001_pt1 | contig 32403 bp, 41 predicted proteins | sample LakEriER1TotalB5_FD_194434 | JGI IMG/M metagenome (GOLD analysis project Ga0310077, IMG submission 194434) | Enriched freshwater cyanobacterial communities from Lake Erie, Ontario, Canada - ER10.Total.B5 | ecosystem: Environmental > Aquatic > Freshwater > Lake | place: Canada: Ontario | collected...
CCACAGCAGGAGCGGAAAGCTCAGAGTACCCAGAGGTACTGCCGTTCAAACGAACTGGGCTCAAGGTGTCACCTCCAGGGCAGCCTTGATTTCGTCAGGGTCAGCAGCGGCGTCGATGGCAAGCTGGACGTCGGCGTACTTGTCGCGGATGCCTTGGCGGGCGGCCTCGGCCTCAGCGGCGTCTGCGCCTGGGATCTGCTTGGCGATGATCTCGTCGAAGGGGGCGAACTCTTCAGCCCGTTGTGCGCGGCGTTTATCGTGGCCGATGGCGCGGCACTGGTCAAGGTCATGCTCGACGCAGCCGTCACCGATTACCCAGGCGTTGCGGAAGGTGCGGTCACTGGGGATGTCAGCAGCGTCGATGATCTCGTAAGGGACGCCGGGTGGCACGTCCTTCAGCGCCAGCTCAACGGAGCCGGTTGGGACGATCACGGCAACACCGCCGGATTCGGATTGGTAAATGATGCGTGAGGTGGTCATGGTGGTTGTGGTTGTCATTGTTGGGGGTTAGCGGAAGATGGCGACGTTCAGTTCTGCAAAGTCGTAAAGGGAATTGCCTGCGTAAGACACGATCGCAATCGCAGACGTAGTTTTAGTAGAAGCACCTCCAGAAACAGTTCCCTTGATATTTGGACTGGCCGAGTTGGCGGTGGCTGAATAACTAGAAGACATGACCATAGTGCAATAATTCGCATCCGCCAACGCGGTTGTAAAGTTAACCGTGTAATCCCCAGTCCCATTATCCGTAATACTGCTCACGTTAAAACTAGCTTGGATCGCAACAGTGCCGGTGCCGTTAAAATTTACGAACGCCTTTGCCAGGCCGCTAGCTTGATCCGCACCAAGCTTTGCGGCTGTTACCGCATTAGCTGCAATATCATCAGTCGTGATACACGCATCAGGAAGGCCCCCGGCGCTGATGCCGGTTACCGTGCCGCTGCCGTTGATCGTGATTGGCATGAGTTACACCACCACCCAAGAGGAACCGGACGGAATCGTGACCGTCACGCTTGAGTTTATCGTACACGGGCCTGCTGTCACGGCGTTTTTGTTTGTGGTAAGGGTGTAGCTGGTGGTTACGGTCTGGCCATTCTCGTAGAACACATCGTCAGATCCTCCGCCAGTTGCGCCACCACCTATGGCGCCCCATGCAGCGCTTTTGTAACCCTCGAACGTATTAAGCGTGGTGTTGTAGCGGATCATCCCGTTGACTGGGGAGCCAGGCCGCTGCCCAGTTGTGCCATCTGGCAGCTCCAAGGCAGTGGTGGTCCCAAGGATCACGTCACCCGTGAACGTAGCGCCAGCCAGTGACGCCAGCCCAAGGTTGGTGCTGGCTAGCGTGCCAACAGTTGACCATGCTGAGTTCGCACTGTTCCTAATCTTCAGCAGCCCGGTAGTGGTATCAGCCCACCACTGGTAGGCATACATCGTCCCCGGCTCAGTGGCGCCGCTGTTATTGCTGACGATCGCGGCGAGCTGTCCGTTGATGTCGGAACGGACTGCCGCGCCGGTGCCATTTGCGCAAATATAGTCTGCTTGGGGGCTCATGCTCAGATCACTTTGCTTTCTATTCTAGCCCCCTTTGCCAAATCCAACCGCACTCCATAAGAAGTTCCTGCTGACGGCAGTGCCAGCACTGTTCCTGAAGATTACGTCAAAGCCCGTGCTCGTGACGTTAGTGACGTTGAAGAAATCGCCTTGTGACAGGTTTTGTGCTGTGATGCCGATGCTGGGCAGGCTGGTGTTGAGGCCACCCAGCAGGGCAGTGCCAGTAAAAAACGGCTTGTCGAACGTAACCGCATAGCTGGCTGCACCACTGGTAAGGGCCACAACCGACTGCTCAGTGCGCCGCTGGAAGGTGGCTTCATAGCCAAGCTGGTCGATCAGGATGTTTTGCGCTGGGTTGCTGCTGCTTAGCTCAGCCTTGAACTGGAAGCCGCGACCAAGGAACGTGCCATTCACGAACTCCTGCCAGCTCGACCATGTAGGTGAGCTAGCGGGGTTGTCTGGTGTGCGGCGCAGGTACAGCTTGGCATTTACTTGGTCGATGATGCCGCCATCCCAGTCAGACCATGAGTCCACTTCTGCGGTGCGGCTGTCTATTAGATCATTAGGGAAGAACCCAGCGGTAACAAAGAAGCGGCTTAGATCAAGTGAAAATATCGCGCCAAGATCAACCACGCTGGCAAACTCATAAGTACCTAGAACCTCGGTTGCACCAAGATAATCAAAGCTAGCGATCAGGTCAAAATCAACGACAGCATCCAGCAGCGTGTCACCATCAAGCGTTAGGGCATCAAACTCATCGCTATAAAACACATCAGTTTTGGTTCCTTGATAGGGCGGCGAATCCGCATCCTCCCGCCGGCTTTGCACTAGCAGGTTACCAAGTGCATCAGGAAAATCAACGATCACGCTGGTCTCTGTTGCTGATTGCCTGCCACCGTCATCCTCAAACTTAACCAGGATTTCACCTTCAACCAATGGCACGATCGCCTCAGTACTGACGCCAGCCTTTGCCGGTATTAGGTCAACACTGTTTGACCATGTACCTGTGCCATCGGTCAGGTTAGTGTGACGAATGTGAACACGTCCCCCTACTTTTACGTCAAGATCAACCGTTGGGTCCCACCGCAGGCGGGCACTGTTGGCGCTGATTGTTTCAATCGTTAGGTTTTCGACGTTGCCAGGTACTGCGGTCTTGCCGACTAAGTTAAATGTTGCTATAGCCGGGCTGCTAACACCGCCGATGCTGTTGATTGATTGCACCTTGATCTGCAGCGTGCCAGCATCTAATCCTTCGATACGGGTGCTAGGGCTGTTTGTCTCGATTTCTGACCAGTTGTTATTATTCAGGCGATAAATCACCCTATAGAATTGCACTAGTTGCAGCGGTGGCACCCAGCTAAGCTCAAATGCAGTGCGGACGTTCTGGCCGTCTGTGTATAGGTGCTCAACGCCGGTCAGGCTGGTAGGTGACTGAGGCAGTGCGGACAGGTTGGTAATGTCCCGCGTTGTCAGTTTGATGTCCGATTCAATCGCTGCATAGATGCTGCTGTTGTATGCCAGTGCCGTGCAACCATAAATGCCATCTTCAGATTCGGCAACGCTGATGATACGGAACTGCTGCGTTTGCAATCCGGTGTCTTGAATGATCCAGATGCTTTGCGCATTTGGTGCCTCGCTAAATGCACTGCTAACTGTGACCACACTGCCGCTGAGGCTGTTGATGCTCCGCGCCTCGACTAGGCCAGTGGGTAGCAGGACGTTGATAGTAGGCGAGCCGCCGAGCGTGATACCTGTTGCATCGTCTACTGTCACGGTGGTGGTGGTAGCTGCACTGATGCGACCGCCGCGCCTTGATCCTGCCCTTAGCGGATCTGAAACGTCAATGACGGTGCCAGGTCGTAGCACGATTCCTGAATCAATCGAAACTGAAAATGTGCAGGTTTCAGTTAGGTTCTGCTCTGATAGCAGCGCCCACTTACCAACGCGATGCGCTTGCCCCTGGGAGTAGCATCCAACTGCCTTGATGTCTTTATTGATGATGCCGTACTTTGCAACGGCTACTGCATCCTCTACATATTCAAAGGACACCTCACCTAGGTTGTCGTAACTTTGATACGCAACCGTGGCAGTAGTGTGTCGTGCTTTTTGTGATGAACCGCTGTAGTTAAACATGCCATCAACTACGTTGGCTGGGGTTAGCAGGTATTGCGGATCTGACGGCTTGTCCTGTAATACCACCATCGACCCTGCGCCGTAGTAGGCGATCCCACGGAACAACGCGACAAACTCCTGGATGACGTTATAGACCTCATCCCTGCTATTTAGTAATACATTGCAGCTAAACCGTGGCTCCAGGCCGCCGCGTCCATCACTGACCAGTTCGTTGCAGTATTGGCTGATGGTAAAGAAATCGTACCGATCCAAGCTGCTGACAGGAATTGATGCGCCATAGCGGGTGTTGGTCAGCAGATTCCATAAACACCATGCAGGATCTGATGTCCAGGTAGCAGCACCAAAGCTGCCATTCCATACGCCGCTGTAGGTAATGCGGCCAAGGTAAGTGGTCGTATCAACAGTGGCGTTACTGGGTAGCTGCACCTTGATGCCGCGCACCAGGTACTTACGGGCGGGGATGCCTTTAAACTGACGACTGTCAAAGCGTAGTCCTACGAGAGCACTGTTGGGATACCTAAACTTCTCGTCAATGATCTCGGTATAGCTGAACCAGAAAGTACGGTTCTGACGGCGGGCGCTAGTCTCGTCTGCACTGATGCGCTCTAAGCGAATGTCAACAGGAAACGCACCAACAAGGTCAATAATATAATCACGCTGGTAGGAGTTAGTTGTCTTGCCGCTGATTGTGTCCTCAAAGATCGGTGTATAACCGCCGCCATTATACTGGACTCGGCAGCGGATGCTGACGGTATGGCCGATAATGTCGCCATCGTCTTCGATGATCTGCAGTGCTGGTACCTGCACCGTGATGCGTGCGCGATCCACGTCTGAGTCTGTAATCTGCCGGGTGACGGATGCAACAGCCGTAATCTCAACGCTGACGGCTTGCTCTGACTCGATGCCGTTGGTGTCAGGGATGTAGCTCTGAGCTTGCGTGCCGGTGCGGGTGACCACGGTGTAGCCGGTAAAATTATCCGTACCGCCACTGCTTTGAACTGGCGTGCCATCCAGGTAGATGCCCTGCACTCCGTCTTCAATGCCTTGGATTTCGCCCTCACTGATTAGGTCGAGGACGCTGGCGAACTGAACGGATTGCAGGCTGTCATCAGTCTCTGACGGAACATGGGTGCTACCGCCGCCGCCTTTGCCACCGCCGCCACCGCCTGCACCTTGCACCACTCCAAGTCCAGCATTGTGGACACGGATGCCGCCGGCGATGAAGGTATGGTGGCCTTCTACCGTCAGGTTGTAGACCGTGCCAGCGGGCAGTTCTTCGCGGCTGACAATAGGCCGCAGGTGGTTGCTCTCATCCACTAAGCAATCATCAGCACCCAGGCTACCGATCGCAACAAAAGCATTGAACTGATTCAAAACCCAATGATTTGGCGTTGCGTCCAGCGATGCGCCGCCCCATAACTGGTAGCGATAGACGCGCTCGTTTAGGTGCTCATGCACCTTCAGGATCGTCGCATCGTGCAGCGTACCTTTGTCGTCGAAACTTAAGACTTGATCGCCAGCTTGCAGCTCATCAATGCGGCGCTGCCCATCAGGCGTGCGCACCAGCGTGTGCCCTAGGAAGCAGCCACCGCCGCCACCGCCGCCGCCTGCACCTTGGATTTCGATCATTGTCATTTTAATTGCGCTACATCAAGGCCGCTAGATAGAACAGCCGACCCAACAAAGGCACGGCCATACACCAGTGGGACTGGCAATCCTTGCTTACTGGTATTGACGATGCCGCTAAAGCTGAATGATTCCAAGCGTGCTGCTTCCTTACCGCGTTGCAAAGCCGAGATGTCCGGTTGCGGGGACAACATCTGAGCCACGCCGCCAAAGATTAAAGCGGCCCCAACGCCACCAAGGGCGACAGCAGCCGTGCCGCCGATCAAACCCAACCCTGCGCCACCAAGACCTGCGCCCAATCCAAGAAAGCCGCCAGCAGCGGGACCAGCAAGAATTGCGAGCGCAACCAAGCCGATACCAGCCAACACGCGACCAAAGCCACCGCCTGCACCCGCTACCACCGGAGCAATGCTGAACACGTCGCGCTCAGACCACGGCAATACCGCCAAGCTGGCGTCCTCAGGCGTGATGCGTTCTTTACCGACAGCAACGCGGAAGCCCATCCCGGCTTGCTCAGAGTCGATCAGCCATTTATCCAAGCCGGGAAAATTGACGCACAACGCTTTGATCGCCTGCGCTGGCGTGTCCACCTCGAACTCAAAGCGACACTGCCCAAGCTTCTTGCGGAGTGCGCCGTAGACCTTAACGACTTTCATGCCGCAAGACCATGGCAGTACTCTTCACATAGTAGCCGCCGAACACGTCGCGACTGCTGAGGCGTCCCTGCACATGATGCAGGATCTGCTGGTCGCCTAGGTAAATCGCGGCATGGTTAGGCAGCCCTGAAAACAGTTGCATCAGGATGGCATCGCCGTACTGCAGCTCCTCAAATGGCACCTGCCGGAAACCTTGCGATTTGTATCCCTCAACGTACAGGTTTTCACCGCGCTCCCAGAAGCGGTCACGCCGGTCAAAATCTGCCATCAACAGGTGCCATTCACGCTGATACCAGTCCCGCACCAGCGAGTAACAGTCCACCATGCCAAAGACAAACTCGCGGCCAACGTATGGCAGCTCAAACTCCTTTGGCTCGCAGCCGCCCCATGCCTCAGTCTTAGGGTTAACGATCAGCCATGGCAGCCCGCTGTTGTTGCAGCCGATCTGATCCGCTACTGATGGCTCGGGCTGCGTTATCGGGTGGCTATGGACCACGGCAACAATTTCGCCTAGATCCTCGGCTGCTGCGTAATCCGTTGGATCTAGAACAAAATGCTCGTCAGGTGTCGCAGCGATGTTGCGGCATGGGAAGTAATGCCGCCGGCCTTTCAGCACATGGATGAGGCCGCATGACTCACGGGGATCCTCAGCCTGCGCGTGCGCCAGGATGTCTGCTTTGATGGTATCGGTCAGATTCATTGCGTCAGGCCAACACCAGGGAAGGAACCAAATGGTAGTTCTGATGTAGCACCGAACCGCAGTTTGCAGCTACCCACCCGTTTGCCGCAAACATCCAGTGCCAGCGTAGCCACCACATCATCATTGATGTCAAAATAGCTGCTGCCAGTGTACCCGCATTCAGCGCCACGGTATTGCCACTGGCATACGTTAGCAATGATCTGCCGCTGAGGCAACATGACACCAGCTAGGTCAAACTTGCTAGCTAGCTCAAACTCAACCAGATCGCGGTTTTCATTTGACTTGCGATCGACATACCAAATCTCAGTCGGGAAACGTGCGTTAGGGTCAGCATTAGCTTCACCATCAAGGAACTTCTTTAACGTGCGGATACGACGCACCGTGGCACCACCTAAGTCGTTGCCTGCAGTTTCTGCATTTACCAGCAGCAGCAAGGCCGTAATGTCTCCGAATAGGTTGCTGACCCGTAGCGTTGGACGCGGCAGGCTGCCGGAGCTGCTGTAGTCAAAACCCGTGGCCTCAACCGGCAACCTGATGTAAGTGTTGCTGGCAAATACAATGTTACCGGTCACGGCTGCATTGACGCCATTGTGCCAGTAGTAAATCGTACTGGCGCCATGCAATGTGGCATCAAGCTCCAGCTCAAACAACTCGATAATTGCATTCGGACCTAGAACCGCTAGCTCTTCGTAGACGCTGCTGATCGCTGCCCATGTGACGCCGCCGTCTGCAATCGTGCTGCCGATGTCCGTTGGCCATGCCGGTTGTGTGGCCGCGCTGGTGCCAGCAACCGTGCAACGAAACACCAGGCCGCTGGCCTGTGTGGTCGTAGCGCGAACAATGTTGCCAACAGCGTAGGAGTTGCTGGCTTGCCATGCGGTATAGGCCATTAGGGTTCAAATACCTCTTCAAAAGTGGCGCTGATGTTGTTGAAATTGCAGCTGACTTGGCTTGTGGTCCAACTGCGACAAATCCATTTGCCGGAGTAGCTATTTGGATCAGTCCAGTCAAATGACTCAACTGCATTACGCGCGCGCAGAAAGGTCAAGATGTTGTCGCGTTCGGTGTCATCTCGATTGCTGAACTGTAGTGACCATTTCTTTGGATCTGTGTTTAACCCATAAGCAAGCCGTTGTTCGTAGCCGTCACCAAAACGAACGCTTTTAACGATTGGCTGCTCTTCTAAGTCAGCGGTGAAGCTAGGCGTGAAAGTAAAGGTTGCCATCAGCGTGTGGTTGCGAGGAGGCCGCCAGGCCGTTGTTGTTTGACGATTTCAGCTTGCACCGCAGCGCCGAGCACGCGGCCAAGCTGGTTGGCATTAGGACCGTCGCCCTGCACGCTCGAGCCAGAGGCATCGACGCTCACGTTGACGGTTGTGCCACCGCCGCCCTGCATCGCCACCGGGATGCGCCGGCCATCAGGAAGCGGCACATATGCTTCAGGCCTGGAGCCTTCGCCAAACATCGCAAGCTGGGGGGACCTGGCGATGCCACCTGATGCGTACTTGTTGAGAGGCATCAGACCGTCGCCGGTCATGATGCCGCCGTTGGCCAAAAATGATGTCCCCGAGAACGATGCAGGATTAAAGCCAACACCGCTAGCGTTGAACTGCGTAAACCCAGCGCCGCCACCTGCGAGAAAGCCGCCACCGCCGCCACCGTCAAAGCCAATCGCCTGCATGATTTGCTTAAGGACTAGCTGTTGAATAATCATCCTTGATGTCTCCTCAAGAATGCTGACCGCAAACTGACGGAAGTTTGCAGTGCCAGTGGTTACCAGCGAAACCAGCGCATCTTCAATACCCTTGAAGGCTTGCTGACCAAGATTAGATAGCGCATCACGCATCGTTCCAATCTGCTCGATGTAGCCAGTCAGCCCATCCTTTAAGCCGCCCATGATGTCGTTGTTGTATTGCAATGCCCGCGCATTCTCATACACCGACTCAGTGGCTTTGTCGATTGCTTCGCCTTGGCTGGCGTAAAGCTCAATCAAGCCTTGATCACGCACTGCTGCGGCTTCTGTTGTTCTAGCTGCGCCTAGCTCTTTAATCTTATATCGCAGGTCTTCAAACTTTATTCCTGTCTTATTTGTAAACTCATCTGCTTTTTTGAATAAAGTTTCTTGCTCATCTTGTATTGCGTTTAAGTTTTTTTGAAACGCGTTTAGGATTTGATCAACAGGATCGGCTCCTACGTCTTGCGTTGACAGACTAATGTCTCTGATTTGTTTATTCAGATCTTCCGTTAAATCTTTTGCACCTTTTAGCCCCTCGTTGTATCGCCTAACAGCACGCTCCTGCTCAGTAGCTGCCTTCCTAGCTGCTGCTGCCGCTGCTGTATCGGCTGCGCTAGTGTCGAGTGCTGCCGGGCGGCCTGATGCCTTTGCCTTAGGTGCTGCTGCTGATCCAAATGCCAGCTTGTTCAGATCAGCAATACCTTGCTTTGCTTCTGCAAAGCCACTACTCACGCGCGTGGTGATGGTTTTGAATGCACCGGCAAAATTGCCAGCCAATGCTTGCTTTACTGCTTCCAGGTACGCAACAATGTTTTTAATCAGGATGTCCACCGCTTTAACTACGGTGTAGATCGCCACGGCAATGCCGCGAACGGCGAACTCAATAACCTCGAATAGCGCTTTAAAATCTTTTTCGGTGTTGAAGAGATCGCTAAACACCTCAAGGATCGTTTGCAGCGCTGGCAGCAGTCCGGCGGTTAGCTCCAGCGCAAACCTCCCCGTCTTGACGACTAGCTCGGTTAGCGATTCGCCAAATAGATCAGATCGCGTTGTGAAGTCCTCAAACTCCTTCGTGGTCAGTTTGGACTTGAATTGCTCCAGGCTGGCCGCGCCTTGATTCAGCAGCGGGATCAGGTCAGCACCGGCTTTGCCAAATAGCGCAACTGCTAATTCTGCCTTCTTAGCACCGTCCGGCATGTCAGCAAACCGATCGGCGATTTGCTTCAGCGCCTTGTCAGTCGGCACAATTTGACCATTGGCATCTTTGACGTTGACGCCTAATGAATGAAACTTCCGCGCTAGGTCTTCGTTGCCCTCGGCCGCCTTGACTAGGTTTATGTTGAGCTTGTTCAGTCCTTTGCCAAGGGTGCCTAAGTCCACGTCAGCCACCTTAGCTGCGTTGCCAATGGCGAACAGTGCGGCGGCAGACACGCCAGTCTTTTGCCGCAAGTCGTCAAGCTCACCGCCTGCGTCAATCGACTTCTTCACGATGGCGCCTAGGCCAGCCACAATAGCGCTGCCGGCGATTGCTGCACCGAAGCCAGCCACCGCACCCTTCAGGTTGTTGAAGCCCAGCGCAGCGTTCTTGGCCTGGCCCTGGAGGCCCTGCAGCGAGTTGCCCAGCCGGCGGATGTTGTTCTCGCCCTGAACGTCCGCCTTGATGCGAAGCAGTGCGTCGAGGTTCATCGCCATGTCAGCTGCCCCGCGAGTTGATCGTGACCATCGCCGCTGCCTCCATCACCTGCAGGTCCTCCAGGAGCGCACGTTGGTCCTCCACTTCGTACATCATAAACAGCCAAGCCACTGCCGCATAGTCCAGCCCGAGCACGCCGCTCATCGTGGTACGCCACTGCGTCTGGCAGCGCAGGAACATGACCATCGCTGGCCAGTTCTCCTCCCACACCTCAAAGTCATCGCTGCGGTCTTGCTCTGGCAGTACCAGGCCAAGCACTGCTGCATCAGCTTGCGTCTCATCCTTGACGCCGCCGCCGGCCCAATGCTCGGCGGCCTCTGTCAGTTTTTTCTCTTGGCTCCCTTGATGCTGTCCATGTAAGCCTTGAGCACCGCTACCGCAAGGAAGGGCACCTCCAGCAGCTGATGCAGTGCCTTCTGGCTGAAGGGGATCTCCTTGCCATCATCACCGGTCACACCTGACCAGCCGACCAGAAGATCGGCGGCCATCTCAGTGATCCGCTCAAGGTCGCCTAGGTCCTCGAGCTTTTGCAGCTCAGCCACCATCGGCCCAATCTTGCTCTGTGGATGGCGCTTGAACTCACCGTCCAATGTTTGCCGTTCATGGCGACCACCATCGACGGGGATGTCAAAGGTGATCGGCCAGACGTAGGTGTCGGACTGCTTCAGAACAAACGCCATACAGGAACTCAGTGGTTTAGGTGAAGGCTAGGCTGACCTCGTTGTTGCCAGCGCTGGTCGGCACTGCAATATAGGGGATGTTGAGCATCTGGATGCCGTCCTGGTCGGCGTAGGTCGGGCCGCCTAGATCCGCTTGAGCTGCTGTAAAGGTCAAAATGTTGCCAGCAGTCTGACCATGCTGGAACGTTAAGTTGCCAGTGGCAGTAGCGATCGCAGCTGCAAAGTAATCCTTTGAAGCAAGCAAAGGTGCCTCGATCATGACCGTGCCATTGGGGGCGCGGTTAGTCAGCAGGATTTCTTTGGAGCAACCGACCAGCTCGCGGTAGACAATTTCATTGGCAATATCAAAGCTAAACGACTGTAGGCAACCGGCATAGCTAAACAACTGGAAGGCACTTGTGTTGGTTTCTTTGAAGATAACAGGAGTGGCTTGGTTGCTGTAGGTCGGTGTTAGTTGCGCTGTGTCAGTAGGCGCGTTGTAGATGCCGGTGAAGGTAAAGGAGATCGTTGGGATCTGACTAACTTCGCCAGAAAGCGTGAACGTGCCGCGAGCGCCGGTGATCTTGTGGAGAATGCCATCGACGTTCATGTACATGGTCACACTTGAGAACGATGAGCTCACAGGCGCATACGTCACCGAGGTGCTGATTACAACGGTCTCAGACAAGCCACAGGACTTCAGCAGCGGGCCATAGGCTGGAGCGGTGCCAGCGGTGCCGGAGCCGGCCATCTCAACCTCGAAGGTCATGCTCACCCGCGTCTGAGCAAGCAGCTGATCTGACGCACCGAGATAGGGGCGCACTAGATCGCGGCTGACTGTTTCCGCTTCCAGTGGTGTGATTTCGAGATTACGAACCAAGATCGCATTGGCGCCAGTGGGCGTCGGATCGGTGCCGTAGGTGGATTCAATCTTCGCCACGATCAGGCGTTTGCGAGTCAGGAGTGGCATCGGTCAGGACCTCAGTTCTGGTTGCAGGGGATGGCTCGGTGCGAGAACCCTCGAGGAGCCTGCGCTTGCCGGTTTTGGGGTTGACCAGGTAGGTGCCACCCTGGCCGTGGTATTCGTCTTCCATGCTAGCGGCTCCTTACGTTGTCAAGTTTGCCACACTCGTGCGATAGCGCACCAGATAATCCATTGTGATCACACCAGCGGGCTGGTCTGCTTCCTGCAGGTCAAAGCTCACGTTGATCGGCTGCACGTCGATGGCATAGCCGCCAAGGGTAAGGTCGGCCATGATCTTCGCGTGCGCGCTTTCGATGATCGGATCCGCCACCTGATCTGGGATGGCACCGCGCACGATGATCGCCACCCGCACCGTCAGGCTCCAGTCCAGCGTCGGCAGCGAGGTGTTCTGATCCGCTGAATCACTGACCGGCTCGACCACGATTGCGGGGCTCTCGCCGCGGCTGATCGGTTCCACCCTGCTGCGATAGATCCGCGTGCTGACACCCGTGGTCCCCGTCAGCGCAGTACGGACTGCGGCAATGATGGTCTCGCGCTTCGTGGTCATGTCTTCTGCAAAGCGATCTGAACAATTTTGCCATCATCCAGCAGCATCGCCTCCCGCACCGTGTAGGCCACAGCATCAACCGTGATCGCATCGTTGCGGATCAGGCTGCCGAAGTCAGACGCCTTTGCGGTCAGTGTGTAGTCAGTGGTCAGCACCATCCCATCACTGATCACCTGGCCTGGCATGTCAAGGATGCCCAAAGCAGTAACGGCGCCAGCTGTGCAGCTGACGCCGAAGTCTGCAAGGAAGATGCTTAGGTCTTCCGTAAACGCCATCAGCTGTACTTCTTAGAACCCAGGCCGGCGATGGTCACAGCGCCGGCACCAGTGCCGCCTGCAACCGTTACAACTGCCTTGATAAACCGCTTCATGTTGTCAGAGTTGACCGAGATCTTCTGAACCGATGCGGTGTTGGCAGTGGTGATTGTAAACGCGCCGCCGGTCACATCGGTGTAGGTCCCACCAGACGTATCAGATTCGGTCAGCTTGCCCAGGTAGGTAACGCCAGCGCTACCAGCCTCAGCGCAAAGGATCACAGCGATGTCGCCTTCATAATCCACCAGGTCGATGGCGGTGCTGGCGGTGACAGTAGCTGTCACCACATCATTGGGCAGGAAGTTTAGGACCTCAGTTTTGGTCCCAAGATTTTGAATGGTCATGGCTTAGTCCTCCGTCTAGGGGGTTGTGGTTTTGATGCAGGCTCAGGCTGGAATGCCTCAACCGTTTCGACTGCCGCCTTGACAGTCTGGATTGCTTTGCCAATGCCGATCAACAGCCTGGCGTCAGACGGGGAGGCCTCGACGACCTCCCCAATCCGAACTACCTGGCCCGCCAGCATGGTTTGCCGTAGGACCTCGATCAACATGATCAGAGGGTGTCGTTGCCGCGGGTGAAGGATTCAGGATGGCGAACAGCGATGTCCACGTCCTGCATTGCCACAACGCGCACGGTGCCCGATGTGCTGTGGGTGTAGGGGTCCACCATCAGATCCAGGCCGGAGAAGTAACCAATGACCAGATCGGCGAAGTTGCCGAACCACAGATCACCAGATGCCACCTGGTTGGACAGCACACCGCGGTAGCCGTTGACCAGATCGCCTTCCATGACGAACAGGCCGGAACCTGTGTCCTTGGCTTTGGTCTTGAGGCCACCGCGCATAGCAGCGTTCATCAGGTAGACAGGGCTGCCGGCTAGTGCGTTGGCGGTTGCCACGTCGCTCTCAAGCGCCACCACCTCAGCGAAGGTAGGAGTGCCAGCAGCAAAGTCTTCAGAGCCGACGCCGGTGGTCAGCTTGAGGCCCAGGGGCTCGCTGTTGGAGCCGGTGCCGTAAAGACCAGCCAGGTCGATCTTGAGAGCAAGAACAGTGGCCAGGTCGGTGCGGATCATGTTCTCCACGTCGATGCTCGACTGGAGCATCAGGCGGCGGCTGTAGTCAGTGAAAGCAGCAACCGTCTTGGGGGTCAGGCTCACCTGATCAATCGTCTGCTGGCTCTCGGTAGGAGCACCAGATTCAGCCACCCAGTAGGCGGTGCCAGCACCGGATTGGCGGGGGATAGCAACGTTGCCGGTTAGGCCCGTCAGCACGGTGGCGCCAGCTTGATCCAGTGCCGACGCATTGCGCAGCAGGTCGATGAAGCTGCCAGCATCCAGATCAGTAGCAACCAGGTTGCCACCAGCTGAAGCGGTGCCGACGTTCAGGTCACGGCGCAGCACATCCTGAGGGATGGTGATGCCACGGCTTTGGCGGCCGAGCTTGACAGCTGCGGCATCAGATGCCTCGATCTCGAAGGCAGCGGCCTCGCGAGCAGCGCGATCGGTAGGGTTGGCGAGATAGTTGATGGCACGCAAGAAGGAGAACCGGCGGCTCTCCTGTGCGCTAAGGCCGATTTCCGCGGCGCTCATGTTGACGGTCTCCTGGGGTACGTTGAGTTTATCGAGCACAGCAGCGCGGGCCTCGTCGATTGAACGACCAGACTCCACAAGCTGTTGGCCGAGATCGGCCATGCGGTGCTTGGTGCAGAGTGCACTGATGCTTGAGATGCGGGTGCGCTCAGCCTCAACGGCTTCGGCCCGCACCACAGCCAGATCGGGGGCGGTGTTTTCCATTGGTGGAAGTGGATCAGGGGATGGTGCTGCCGAAGCAGCGTCTGGTGTGGGCACCAGCGATCGGCCAATGCCCACGGTGTTGTCAGCAGGTATTGAGACCACTGAGATCTCATAAGGTGACCAGGCAGTAGCAACATAGTCGCCGCTGCCTCGCTCTTCCATCTTGTCGATGGAGTAGCCGAAGGAGACGTTTCGGAGAACGCCATCCTTCACATCGCCCAAGATTTCCTGGGCGAAAGCATTGCGGCTAAAGCGCACCCGGGCATAGCCGCGGCGCTTGTTGCCGTCGATGTAGGCACGCTCAACCACCCCGATCACACGCTCTGGGTTGTGGTTGAACAGCAGGGGCGCACCATCATTCAGGCGGGTGAGATCAGCTGCCTCGGCTTCATGGCTGAGGATCTCGTTGCCGAAGTAGCGGGCAACGGGAAACTCAGAGCTGAACGGGAAGTCATAGGTGCGCTCCTCCACCTCGTCGAAGGTGGTCAGCTCGCTGCGCTTGTAGCGACCTTCCAGCGACCGCAATGATGCGATCTTTGTCAGCGTTGAGAACTTGTGGCCCACGATCGTCTCGGTCGCCTCCCACCCTTCATCGCCTTCGCTGTAAATCCTGATCAGCGCAGCCGGATCTTCAGGGGTTGCATCAAGGCTGAACTCAGTGCCAGGCACATTCAGCGAACCTTCTCGCATCACGCTTTCGATGCGGCCCCGTGCTGTGCCGCCGCTGGAATCCCACTGAACGAAATCGCCCTCGCTCAATTCATTAGGCTCAGCCCGGTTGCTAGCCATCGCGCGATCTTCTTGCAATGCCTTGATTCTATCGGCTTTCGCGTCAGCCCATACCTGGCCAGCATCGCCGCCCCATGCCGCCCATGCCACACGGCCTGGTGATGGGTAGCCGTCCTCATCAGGGCTGAACCCTTCGCCCTGCTTGTCCACCTCATGCCGCGCGAACCATGCCGACATAGCGATCACGGTGTCAGGGCTCAGCTCATCACCCGACAGGATCTGGCTTGCCCTGCCTGCTGCTACATCGGTGCCGCCTGGCTCGCCGTCAGCCTTCCACCCGCGGTAGCGCTCCGCCTCCGTGCGCATCCCATCGGTAGGCATCAGGTCAATCTCAGTGCCGTTGACGTTTGCCATCAATCTTCCTCCTCCTCGAGTGGATCCTCGAGCTCCGACGGATCCTCATATTCTTCTTCTCCCGCTGGCGGTTCTGTGTCTTCAAAGGCAGGCTGGCCACCCATCTGCATAAATGCCTGTGACGCGCCGCTACCGTTCACCTCGCTCGGGTCAGTATCCAGCACAATCTCAAGCTCATCAAGCCTGGCCAGTTCTGACTGACGCTGCAGCAGCACGTCATCCAGATCACCGCCCTGCTCGCTGATCACCTGCGCCAGCGTCTTGAACCCGCATCTAACAGCCGTCTTGTAAGCATCCACCTCACGCTGCGGATCCACCCACTCCCAGCTCCTTGGCACCCACTTGCTTGCCCGGTAGCGGTCGGGGTTGGTCTCGTAGCTAGGCAGGTTCAGCGCACCGCCGAGCACCGCCATCTCAAGCCATGCCTCAAAGACCGGCTGGTGGAAGTTCTCAATCATGTAGCGCTGCAGCACTCGATAGGCGTCGCGCTCCTCGAGCAGGCTCAGCCTGCTGCTGCTGTAGTTGCTCTGGCTGTAGTCCTTGCTGATGCTCTCGAAGCTCACCCCAATGCCAGCCGCCACGGCCCGCAGCATTGACCGTGTAAACGGCTCCAGCTGCCCATCAGGTGAGTTGAGATCAGGCACGCTTACAGATTCGCCAGGCTGCAGGTACTTGAACACACCAGGCTGAAACTCACTCACCCGCTCGCCTTCATAGACCGCATCACCCATCAGCTCGCCCTCGGGGCTGGTGATAAATCCCATCAGCGCACTGCTGGCCCGTGCACGCACCAGCTCGGCCTCCTCGTAACCCTGCAGCATGTGAAGCCGCATCAATGCCGTAGCGAACCAAGTGACGCCCCTGGTCTGGCCCGGCCGCTCTGGCAGGAACAGGTGGATCACCTCATCAGCAGGCACCCGGAGCTTCTTGCCACTTGACCGCGGGTTGCCCGCATAGGCATCGCCCGGGTGGTTGGCGTAGAAGTGATACGCCTGCGGCCGCAGGTAGCTATCAACCTCGATGCCCATCCGCACCGTGTTACCGCTCTTTGCCTGCGGCACGTCGTCATCAATCAGGTAGTCGGCCTCGAGGATCTGCAGCGCAAACGGCACCTTGCTGTCACCGAATGGTTTGCGGATCATCCGCACAAACACCTCACCCGATTCGGCCATGCTTCGAGCCAGCAGCCGCTCGATGTCATGGAAGCCCAGCAGACCGCTCACATCACAGCGGCTTTTGTGCATCCACCGCTCCCATTGCTCATGTACCTGGCCGTTGATCGCCTCATCCAGCCGGCCACCGCGCAGCATCTTGATCTGACCTTGATGCCGGATGCCATGTCCGATCACGTTGTTCTGGATCGCCCGCACCGCCTGCTTCGCATAGTCGTTGTCACGCACCAGCTGCCGCGCACGGTTGCGCAATGCCTTAAAGCTTGACTTGATCTCGCTGTCGGCGCTGGTGCCGCTCGTTACCCAGTCAGCCGTCAGCCGGCTCATCCGTGCGCCCTGGTACGCGCGCCGCTGTGGCTTCACCGGCTGAAAACCCATCGCCCGGAATAGTCGCGTGCGCAATCCCATCAGAACCTCACGAACAGATTGAACGGATTGCCAAGGCCATTGGCGATCAATGCCGCTGCCTGCTCACGCTTCACCTCAGCCTTCAGCTTGCCCTCAAGCTGCAGCAGATCGGTGAGCTCCATCTTCTTCAGCCGCCTGGTGCCGATCGTGTACTCAGCCACCGCGCCGCCGCTGACCATCGCACGGATCGCTGCCTGCACCGCAGCAAGGTCCTGCTGCACCTGTGACCGGCCGTCAACCGCTCCAGGTGTGCCGGTGTAGGTCAGCGCCGCTAGCACCTGCAGCTGCCCAGCACCCAGCGTCACCGTGCTGCCAGTCTTCGTCGCAACCGCCTGAAAGAACCACTGCCCTGCATCAAAGGCCGTGCTCGTACCTGAGGCGATCGTGAACTCCCACCCTGTGCCGTAGGCAGTGCCCACCACGGTCGCGCCTTCGCTTGCCGTGTTCGTCCTCAGGTAGTAAGTCAGCGTGTAGTCAGAACTGCTGATCGCAATCCCAAGATTGTCCACGCCAGCATCGTCCCGCCACTTGATAGTGTCCGCCGCCCTGATTTGGCTCGGGATGTTCACGGTTACCAGTTGCCAACGAACCCAGTAGCCCCTGAGGGAGGCTGCTGTTTCGATCCTAGCAACGCCGGCTTCTTCTTCTTGCCTGTTCCCTCCAGCCTTTTCTCCAACTGATCCCAGATCGTTCGCCGGTCAAAACGCTGGTACATCAGGTTTAATCCCGCATAGGCATAGACCAAACAGTCCAGCGCTTCGTTTCTGGCTGATGGTTTCTTCACCCATTCCCTCGTCGGGAACCCGCCGCGGTTGTACCGCAGCACCTGCTTCTCAGCCGTCAACTGCTCGAAGTATTCGCCTGTCGTGCCCATGTGGAAGTGCAAGAACCCAGCGCCCTGCTCGTTGTGCTTCAGCCGACCGAACAGAGTTGTCTTCACCGTGTCACCACCCACCGGATAGACCAGCGCGCCGCGCTTCAACGTTCGCCCCTGGTAGTTCACATCCACCTTGCTGCCCTTCCCGATCGGTGGCTTGCCACGTTGGCTCTGTCCCTTGATCGCCACCACACCCTGCCGGCCGCGTTCCCGTGCGTACTGATACACCTCCGCCGTGAAGTGCCCGCCGCTGTCGATCGCCACCACGTCAGGCCGCATAGCCGGCCCTACCGCGTGCGGCCATTCGCGCAGCACCACCTCGTCAAGCTGCTTCCATAGCTCCTGCCTCGAGGGGTCGCCGTAGATCTCCTGGTGGTCCAGCAGCCAGCCTTCCTCCTCCCGGCCCCATGCCCACACGCTGATCGCAAGCCGGTTGTCCTGCACGTCAACGCCCACCGTCAACGCAAGCCCACCCTCAGGCACCATCGCCGCCTCGTAATGCTCGCACCGCTCCAGCAGACCATCGGCGCTTACCTTGCTCGCGAAGTCTTCCTCCCATGTCTCCGCCAGCCTGGTATTGACGAAGCTCTTCAGCATCGGCGCGTCCGTCTTCGCCCGCAGGAAGTCGTCAACCATGTCGGCCCAGCTCAGCCAGCCAAGTGGTGAGTACAACCCACTCAGATGGAACCCAGCCGTCTTGCCATTGCTCGGCGCCGTTGCTCGCCACTCTCCCCTGCGCAGCATCGCCGGCTTGTGGATCTCAGCGAACCGTTCATGGCACACCTCGCACTCATAGGCAGCCGTGCTCGGCTCGTTGTTCTCCCACTTCAGCTGAGGCCACTTCAGCCACTGCATCACATTGCAGCAGGGGCACGGCACATAGAAACGCCGCTGGTCGCTTCGCTCAAACTCAGCCTCAATCCGACTGAAGTCCTTCACTGTTGGCGTGCTCGTCAGCAGGATCTTGCGCCGCGCGAACGTCGTCGCACGCTTCTCCGCCAGGCTCACCGGGTCGCCCTCGCCGTCCACGTCGCTCGGGAATGCGTCGATCTCATCGCAGAAGATGTACCGGCATGGCGTAGACCGCAGGCCAGTTGCGCTGTTGCTTCCAGTGAGCAGCATCATCCCGCCAGGGAAATCTTTCGCAAACATCGTGTTGCCACTGTCGCGGCTCCTGCTCGGTGCGATCTTCTCCGCCAGCACCGGCGTCTCCGTGATCAAGCTCTCCAGCCGCTGCTTGCTCAGCCGCTTTGCCATCTCAACCGTGGGCTGCACCAGCAGCATCGGCCCCGGTGCATGGTCGATCACATAGCCCAACCAGTTCGCGCCAGCCTCCGTCTTGCCCGTCTGCGCGGCGAACATCATCACCACCCGCTGCACCGCGCTGGTGCTGCTCAAGCAATCCATCGGCTCCCGCAGGTACGGCGTCCGGCTGGTGCGCCATGGCCCCGGCTCCGCACTTGCCTTGCTACTCAGCCGCCGATGCTTGTCCGCCCACTCGCTCACCGTCAGCGGTTGCTCCGGCCGCAACCCATCCATCAATGCCGTCCGCCAGGTGCTCATCGCTCCACCTCCGCCAGCGCCAGCAGCGCATCTCGGTGCTCATCACTCAGCAGCTGGTGGATCACAGCCGGGTCCGTCTCGCCCGCCAGCTGGTGGCTCAACCGATCCGCCAGGTTGCTCAGTGCTTCGCGGATGCTGCGGCCAATTTGGAAAGCGTCCTTCTTCACCTCATCCGCTGGCACCAGCTCCCGCCGCTGCTGTGCCACCTGCAGCTTCGCCAGCTCCGCCTGGTAGTGCTCCCGCCGCGCTCTGCTTTCGTTCAGATCCGGGATCGCATCATCAGGCAGCGCCTCGATCACACGCTTCAGCTCCACCGGCGTCCGCGGTGCCGCTGGCTCGATTGGATCCGCCTCGCTCACTATCGCGTTATGTGTTGCCTTAGTATTCTTTCTCCATAGTTCCAGCGCCAAGTCACGGTCAAGCCAACGCTTGCCATCCTTCTCAATTACCGCAGCAGCAATTCGGCTCTTAACCGCTGCCGTCACTGTGCCCTTAGCGCAGCCTTTGATTGCGGCGAACTCGCTAAATGTGACCAGCACTCTGTCGTTGCCTTTATTGTTCAACACCAGCATAGTGAGCTGCTGAATTGTTGAACTGGTGGGGATCCTATGCCCGGATTTTTCACCTAAAGACTTGTTTGAGACGGCTGAGCGCTCACGCTAGCTAAAGCGCGTGATTCGCATACACCCGCAAACCCGGCTTGCTGGAAGGACCCAAAGACCGGGGGGAGGAGGTGGGGGGGGTGCCCACCTAAGCCTTCCTCGCTTGGTAGGCCAGCTCACGCTCTAGTGCAGAGCGCAGGTTGGGACCGAAGGTGTTGCGGTAGGTGTTGTCGAGGATCTTTGGCACTGGGAACTTCGCCATGTACAGGGGCTGGCGCGTCACATAGAAGACGGTGTGGAAGCCACGAGGTAGGTTTGACGTGACTGGTCGTCCGCCTTTGACGCTGCCAGGTCCACCTGTACCTTTGGGCTTCTTGCCAAGACGGGCGTAGATGCCAAGGGGCAGGCTGCCTGGCCGTCCTGCGAAGTAGTCACGCTGCGAGCGCTTGCCTTGCGAACGCTTAGAGCCAGACACGTTGGCGGTGTAGCCCTGTTCGCCTAGTGCCTTGAGACGGCTGAGCACTTGGGTGTAGGTGCCGCCTGAGAGGTTGCCGTACCCGTTGTACTTGAGTGGTGTGACGCCAGTCGGCACGATGAAGCTGCCCGACGGAAGCACACCAGACGCCACTAGCTGGCGCTCTGATGACTTCTGACGGCGTGCACCGCCCGCAATCATGGGCTGCAGGTACTTGGCCGCAGCAGTGCCCTTCGAGGCAAAGTCCTTGAAGCCGACCCATGCCTCCAGCTTCTTAGGGCTAGCGAACCGCACGAAGGTGCTGTTCATCGTCCAGGGCGTTGGCCGATCCACATAACGGGGTGTCTGTGCCTTGAGCGCCACCTGCGCCTTCTTGGCGCTCTCGGTCATGGCTTTTGCGATCGCAAAGGGGAGCTGCTTGGTCATGGCATCCGTCCAGCGGATGGCCTTGGGGAGCTCTGACTTGATGTCGAGGGTGATGGCTGCCATGTGCCAAGGGTAGGGGAGGGGGCCCAGCCAGGTGATCGAAAGGGGTGTAACGCGTGTAACGCGGTGTAACGCGTGCGTTACGCGCAAACCCCTTGCAGGACAAGGGCTGTAACGTTGTAACACTAATCTCTATAAATAAAGATATAGATAGATAGAGAGGTCTGTCACAGGTGTTACGCCTCTCTATGTCTATGGGTGTTTCTTCGGAAAAAGCGTTACACGCGTTACACGCGTTACATCTCTTGCGCCGCAAGGCTTTTCAGTGTTACGTCTGCGTTACACCGCGTTACACCTGCGGGGAAGGCCGAAAACGTTACAAGCACTGCGACGCAAGTGATCTGAGCGTTACGCCTAGCGTTACACTAACCCAAGCGTCTTCAAAGGGATGAGGGTGGCGCGGGCGACGCCACTACCGGAAAACCGAATAGTGCTAGTGGAGTGGGTGGCCCCTTCGATGCGGCGTAACGCTTGCCGATAGGCGGTCCCAGACCATGGCGAATCTTTGAGGAGCGCCTGGAGGTTAGTGCTGCTGTTGGATACTGCCAGAGCGCCGCCGGACACCTTGAGGCCATAGCGGCCAAGAATGTTGGCCACTTCCTCGCCGTGTTGTCCCAACTGGCTGGGAGTGGCGTGCACAAGGCCATCAGCCGCCATCTGCACCAGCTCGAGGATAGTTAGGCGTTTGCCGCCCTCAACCTGAATGAGGCTTTGCAAGATGCGGCCGATGCACTTGGCCTCATCAGCGTCGGCTGAGTCCACCTCGCGGCTTTCCCAATCCATGCGTTCAACCCATTCGCGTGCGGCCTCAACAGTCAACTCGCCGCCGCCGTTGGGCTTGAGGCTCCAGGCGCCGGCCAGCAAGGTGCCGTACTGATCGCCGAAGCGCTGCCCGAAATTACGAGCCAGGGCGGCTGCAAGCGTCTTGGCGTTTTTTCGTATGAGTGGAATCTGGCTGATCGTGCGAGCTACCAGCCTGCGCCCATTGTCATCGGTGCAGGCGTCAATGATTTGCTGCTCGAAGCTGTCCCAGTCGCTTTTGTCCATGTGGTCTCGCCTAAGACTCAATACGCAAAAGCGATCAAGATCGGCACGCTGGACTAGCGCAACGTTGATCGAAGAAACGCAGAACATTGAACGCACTTCAAATGTGTTGACTCCGCCTGAAGTGGTGCCCTTGTAAATCTTTCCGCCTTCTGAGCTGGCGATTCGAGCTAAGGAAAGGATGTTTTGAACTTGCTGCTTGTCCTTTTGTTCGTTCTGCTCGAGCTCATCAAAGACTATAGGAATAGCGTCAGAGCGCAGCTGACCTCGCAAGCCAGCCTCAGTGGTGCCGCCAGTAGCGCCTTCATACATGCCGCCTAGCAGCGGCTTGATGAACGATTTCAGAATGGTGGTTTTTCCGGTGCCAGCACCGCCAGTAATCCAGATGTGAGGACGCCAATTAAGGGCGCCGCAAACAGGCGCCAATGCGATCCAGCCCAAAAGCATGTTGGCAGATGCGGGGGCTTCCCAGCGAAATCGAAGTGCTATAGCACTGATCTTTTCTGCGATGTCGTCGGAGAGCGCTTCCGAACTTGGTCCAAGAATGGCCTTGGCGTTTTCGTAAGTATAAAAGCTGCCGAAAGATGCAGGGAGTTTGGTAATAATGTGTGAGCGTCCATCTACAACAAGGCGGTTACCAAGGTGCAGGACGACCCTATTAGCATCAGCCCATGTCCCACGACCACGCACGCGCGCTGGATCGTACACATCCTGTTTGACGCACATTTGCATCAAGGTGTCTGTGGCATCATCCCAGTCGATTCGACCCTTGTCGTCGGCAAAGGTCTGCTTCCACCAGTCGAGCGTGGCCAGCTGTAGAAAGTGAGCTTTCGTGTGTTGTGCGGCTGTTAGCGCGATGACTTGGCTGGTGTTGGCGGGAAGGTAGAAATAGATGCCGTGATCAAAGCCAAGGGCCTTAAATGACGCCGGGGAGGTCTCGACTTCTTCGTCAATTTCGACCGTATCCAGCTCTGGCTGCTTAGTGCTGACCTCATCCAGCTCAAGGGGCTGGGAGATATTGGCCTTGATGAAGGCCGCGGCCTCATCGGTTGACCATGTTGCATCGGCCAAATCCCATCCTTCGGGCACGTCGGCAGGTGGCGTGACCATCTGCACGCGATCGACCGGCAAGCGAAGCAGCAACTGCACAAGGCGATCCATGGCCTGCTGGCCCACGGCATCGGCATCGGGCCAAAGGATGACCCGGCGGCTGGTGAGGGGTGACCAGTCGGCCTTATTGATCGCCTTGCAGCCGGATGGCCAGGTGGTCACTACAGCATTCGGGTAGAGCTTGGCTGCGGCATCGGCGGCCTTCTCACCTTCGACAACCAGGACGGTGCCGGTGCCTGAGCGAAGCTGATTTAGGTTGAGCAGCGGTCGAGGTGCTGATGGGGCCTTCCACTCCCAGTGGCTGCCTGACCACCAAAGGGGACGGATCTTCTTGCCGGGGAAGCGGCAGACGATGAAATCGTCGCTGTAATGCCAGACCAATTCGGCCCCCTTAGTGGGCGGGTTAGGGCGCTTCGGAGTGATTCCGAGGTGCTGCTCGACGCGCTGGGCGGCTTCTTTGAACTCCCAGCCGGTGCGGCGCATAAGGAGTTCCATGCCAGAGCCAGCACCGCCTGATTGAGACGGGCCGCCGCACTGGTTGCAATACCAGGAGCCAGACCCGTCCTGGTCATCGAAGCGGTAGCGGTCCTTGCCTCCGCATAGGGGGCAGGGTTGGTGCTTGTCGGTGAGCTGCTCACTAGACAGCCCAGCAAGGGCGCCAAGGATCGACGGCCAATGGCCGTTGGCAAGTTCTGTGATGCGTGTCATTGCTGCGGCCGAGAGTTGTCATGGTTCATGGCATCAGCGATGAGGCGTCGGATGAAAGTGGTGCGGTTTTCGACGTTGCGGGTTTTGGCGTCGATCCAGGCCAGCATTTCTGGCGGGAGGAGCAGAGGCACGCGTTTCACGCAGGCACATGCGATGTGCTTCGCATGGTAGCCGCAGGCACCTTGGACTGCTAGCTTCAGGTGCATCTGCGTCACACCTTGAAATGCGTTTGGCGATTGTTGAGGGCAAGCGCCGTGAGGCAAGCCCTGGGCTGAGTGGCTGCTGCCCAGGCTGCGGCGGGCCAGTGCGGGCGAAGTGCGGCGAGGTGCTCACGTGGCACTGGGCGCACCTGACGGCGGAGTGCGATCCATGGTCGGAACCGGAATCGCAGTGGCACTTGAACTGGAAGGCTCGCTTCCCGGAGGCGTATCAGGAGGTGGTTGTTGGACCGCACCGTGCGGATGTGAAGGGCCCGGCGGCGGTGCTGGAAGTGCAGAAAAGCCAGATTGCGCCAGAGATGATCCGCGAGCGCGAGGAGTTCTACGGCGAGATGCTGTGGATGCTGAAGGGGGATGATTTTGCCCAGAGGTTCACGATCGGTTATCGGGGCAATGGGATCTATGGGTTCGAGTGGAAGCATCCACGCAAGACGTGGGCAACTGCAGAGCGGCGCTTGTTGGTTGACCTGAGGGGTGAGATCTTTGAAATCACGCGAATACACGCAAACGAGACACCATGGATTGGCCGTGGCCGATACGTAAGCGGCGTTGAGTTGTATGAAGCGGTATGCGGCAAAGGTGCTGAATTGGTTAATCACCAGTGGTTTGTGGAAAACGCAGAACTCCACGCTGCAAGGCGGGCCTACGAGAATCGGTTTGATGCGCAAGTGGAAGCGCGCAGGCTGGCGGAACAGCAACTTGAGGAATCGCTTGAGCGCCAGAGACAACATGGAGCGTTTGTTAGAGATCAGGTAACTGCTGCACTCATTGCTGAGGACCTTGAACGTCAGCGGCTGCAAGAGCAAGCGCGAAGGAAAAGTGCTGAGGATTATGAGCGATACATGCGTGAACGCAGGGAAACTGAAGCTAGACAGGAGCGATTGCGCATGGCTGCAGAAAGGGCGCGTGCGTTGCTAGCGCAAGTGCAGTGGTATGCGCTTGAACAACGCCGCGGGCAGATCTACGCGGACATCTTGAAGCGTCGGCCTTATGCAATTCGGGATGTGGGGCATTGGTCCACCAGTGACTTGCAGGATCTGCTGCTATCGCTTGAGCGCAGGAACATCACGGCTGCTTTCTGTGAACAGGTTCGCTGCAAAGGACAAACGCATCTTCAACGGATCTGACCACCCCTGCCACCCCACCAGCTTCTTGCACCACGTCGAGCCATGCCTGCTGGATGGAGCTGATGCGGCCTGTAGGTGTCTTGACCTCGATGCTGGTGAACACGGCCAGGCGTGTGCCGACCATGGCCTGGGTAATGGTGACGGTGCGCCAGCCGATCAGGTCAGCAGAACCACGGGCCAGGCCGAAGGTGACGAGCCGGCCGGTGCGGGGATCGGGCAAGGAGCCGACTTGATTGCGGAAGATGCGGGTCTCGGGGTTGGTGCCAAGGGCAAGGCGGATCTGCTGCTGGAGGATGGTCTCAGCGTTAGCCATTGCTGCGCGCGGCGTGTAGGCGGTAAGCCCAGCCGGGGGAATAGCCCCGCTGCTTGGCAACTACCAGGAGCTCCTGCAGGGTACGAGCGCTGCCGACTTCGCGGCGCTTGTCCTTCGCACGCGTCTCGGCCCAGATGCGGAGATTGTGCCGCTCAATCTCCAGCTGGCGCGCCGGCGTCTCATCACCGAAGGTCATGATCATGCCGGGAATGATGCAGTCATAGGGGCGGGTCTTGATCAATTCCTTCAGCTCACCCTCAACCATTTGCAGCTCGCGAGCATCTGCCGTGCAAGTAGCTCCACAGCACGGGCAGACCGGCTGTGGTTTGAAAACTGCGAAGCAGGTCTCGCAAGTGCGCACCGATGGCGCTGGCGGGCCGACCTTGCTGGTTCGGAGGCGATCATCGAGGGACCAGTCGCGGTAGTCATCGGGGAAGCCATGGCGGTGGACGTTACCGACGTGATCGAGGATGATCGCCGCGGCCTTGCCCGGGGCTGGGCGGAGGACACGACCAACCTGCTGGAGGTAGAGGCCTTGCGATTGGGTAGGGCGCAGCAGGATGGCAACGGCAGCACCCGGGCAGTCGAAGCCTTCGGAGACCACGTCAACGGTGACGAGCACCTGGAGCGAACCGCCGGCGAAGCGTGCGATCAAGGCATCGCGATCGGTTGTATTGCCTAGGAGGGTGGCTGCGCTGATACCTGCGGTATTGAAGGCATCGCAGACGGTGGTTGCGTGGTTGACGTTGCAGCAGAAAGCGATCGCGGGCTTGCCTGCTGCGATGCGTTGGTAGTGGCTGATCGCATCACCGGTCACGGTTGGCCTGGTCATGGCGGCCGCGGCCTGATCGTTGGCGTAGTCGCCGGCCCGGGTGCGGATGCCGGTCAGGTCTGCTACCTGCGGCGGTGCGTAGAGCTTCACCCGGGTGAGGTGACCGGCGGCCATGAGATCGGCAGTGGATGGCCCAAGGACGAGTCGATCGAACATCGCACCAAGGCCGCGGCCGTCTTGGCGGATCGGTGTGGCGGTGACACCAAGCAGCAGGCTGTCCGGCCAGTAGCTGATGACGTTGGCCCAGGTGTTGCTGATGGCGTGGTGGGCCTCGTCGATGACGATCAGATCGGGCTGCCAGTGTTGCTGCTGTAGGCGCCGGGCAAGGGTCTGGACTGATGCCACCTGGACGGGGTGATCCAATGGCTGGAAGCCGGCAGCGATGATGCCGTGGTTGACGCCGGCGTGGGCCAGCTTGGCGCTGGTCTGGCGGATCAGCTCACGGCGGTGCACAAGGATCAGCACGCGCCGGTCGCGGGCGGCAGCGGCCTGGGTGATGGCGGCCAGGATGATGGTCTTGCCGGCCCCCGTCGGCGCCACCAGCAGCGGCGCGTGGGCACCGCTGCGATAGGCCATCCGCAGATCGCTGATGGCCTGCTGCTGGTAGGGGCGAAGTTGCATGATGGGCGCCGATGCCATAGGATGCTATCGGTTACCACCCACTATGGATAACACCGCCTACCACGCCCACCCAGCGATCAGCAAAAGCCACCTCGATATGGTGAGCCGCAGCCCACTGCATTACTGGGCCGCTTTCCTCGATCCTGCTCGCCTGCCCCGGGAGGCCACGCCGGCCATGGCGATCGGCTCGGCCGTCCACACCCATGTTCTCGAGCTGGACCAATGGGATGCTCGCTACTGCACAGCACCGGAGGGCATCGACCGCCGCACCAAGATGGGCAAGGCCGAATGGGAGGTGTTCACCACCGCCTCCACGGGCCGCACGGTGCTCACCAAGACCGATGCCGATTTGGTGATGCGCATGGGCCGCGCTGTCTTCGGTCATCCTGCTGCTGCGATGCTGCTTGCCCTGCCCGGGAAGGCGGAGACCACGCACATGTGGACCGATGCTGCCACGGGCCTCCAGTGCAAATGCCGACCGGATTGGCTGACCGATGACGGCCGGTTGATCGTGGATTTGAAGACCACTGAGAACGCATCAGCGCGGGAATTTGGCCGCAGCATTTTGCAGTGGAGGTATTTTCTGCAGGCAAGCTGGTACCTTGACGGCATCGAGCAGTCCACGGGCACCCGGCCAGAGCAGTTCATCTTTATCTGCGTGGAGAAGAAAGCACCGTTTGCGTGCGCCGTCTATGCCGCCGATGCAGAGATGATCGCCGCCGGTGCCAAGACCGCCGCGCGTGACCTCGAGGTGCTCGCCACCTGCAAGGCGGCTGACGCATGGCCCGGCTACAGCGACCAGATCGAACCGATCAGCCTGCCGGCTTGGATGACGCCCGGCAGCACCCAGCAACAACCACCCACCGAGATCGAGCTTTACTGATGACCCAATCCACTGCTATCACCACCCAGTCCAGCGGCTCGGTGTTCTCCGGCATCCAGGCGTTTGAGGACGCCCAACGGATTGCCAAAGCCCTGGCCAGCAGCACGTTGATTCCGCCGGCGTTCCAGGGACAGCAGGGCTTTGCCAACTGCCTAGTTGCCTTGGAGATCGCAAACCGGATGCGCATCAGCCCGTTCCTTGCGATGCAGCATCTGCATGTGATCCATGGCCGGCCAAGCTGGAGCAGCAGCTTCATCATTGCGATGGTGAATGGCTGCGGCCGGTTCAGCCCGCTGCGATTTGAGATGAGCGGCGAGGGTGACAGCCTGGCTTGCTATGCCCGGGCGACGGACCTTGCCAGTGAGCAGGAGCTGAAGGGACCGACGATCACGATGGCGATGGCCAAGAAGGAAGGCTGGTCCACCAAGGCTGGATCAAAGTGGGCGACGATGAGTGAGCTGATGATTTCCTACAGGGCTGCTGCCTTCTGGGGGCGGCTCTATGCCAGTGATCTGCTGCTGGGCCTCCAGACCCAAGAGGAGGTGATTGACATCCAACCGGTGACGGTTAAGGCTGAGCTGCCGAGCCTGGATGATCTGAATGCCAAGATCACCAAACCAGTGGTGACTACTGAACCTGATGACGACATCTTCTGAGTTTCTGACCGACGCGCAACTGGCAGCGCGTTGGCAGATCCATCGCCAGACCTTGATCCGCTGGCGACGGCAATCAACCGGGCCGCCATATTTGCGCATTGAAGGGCGCGTGCTCTATCCCCTAGCCGAGGTGGAGCAATACGAAAAGGCCAACACCATCACCCCAAAGCAACCATGACTTTCAAAATCAAAGGTGCCATCTTCAAGAACACTGCCGAGAAGCTGCAGCAGCGGCTGGGCGACCGGTATGACGCCAGCAAGAAGTATCCCGAGGTTGATGGCGTGTTCGGAATCAAGGAGGAAGACCGGATGGCGTTCGCCAGCTACATCATGAACGCCGCAGTAAACGACAAAGGTGAGGTGCCGCTGCGGGTGAACGGGTACAACAACACCAGCCAGGGTGGGGTGAAGTATCTGGGGCTCACGATCGAGCCGGACTTCAAGACGCTGAAGGCGATCGAGGAGGCACTGCTGGCTGCTGTGCCACCTGCTGCTGCTGCTGCTCCGGCGAACTGCTCGGTGGTGGACGTGGCTCAGGATGATCTGTTCTGATGCAATGCCCTAAGTGCAGCCACAGCCGCCATGGAGTGAGGAGCTCCAACAGCCAGCTGCCAGACCAGGTGGTTCGGCAGCGAGTGTGCCAGGCGTGCGGGTGGATGTGGTTCACGGTGGAGGCGGAGGTAAACCGGTTTGCGATCGGGTGGTCTACGGCATCGAGCAAGCCGGTGCTGCGCGAGGCGGTGACGCTGGAGCTTGACTTTGTGCCACAGCTGCCGCCGGGCCGCCCACCACGGGGCCACATTACGAACTGTGACAGCAGCAATGATGCGCCACAGGTGGTGGGGGATAATTAGGGGACGGCCGACGAGGCCTCCCACCCACATCCCAAAAATGACCACTTCTAATGTCACCGCTGCCAGCACCAAGGCCGAGATCATTGACGCCGCATCCGAGCTGGTAGCAATCCAAGCCGAGACCATCACCGACTTGCAGGACCGCCAGCTGGTGCTCCTAGTCCTAGTCGGCATCCTGTCCGTCCTGCTGCTACTGCGAGGCTGATCCAAACACCCATTGCTGACGCATGATGACCATCAACCCATGGATCAACCGCGCCGCTGCCTTGTTTCTGCTGGTCGCCGTCTATGCCCTCGCCTACGACAACGCCAACCAGCAAGCCGCACAAGCGCATCACAATCACCCGGCTGCTCATCTGGGGCTGAGGCCATGACCACGCCCCGCCAGTTCTTCTTCCAGATCCGTTCAGCCAGCGTCATCGAGTCCATCACGGCTCACACGCTGGCCGAGGCCAAGCTGATCGCTGAGCAGTCTGGCTGGTTGCCGTGGTTCTCCCAGATGGAATGGCTAAATCCTGAAACCGTATTTAATCCGATCATCCATGACTAAGAGAACAGCAGCATTGATCCCATGGCAGTGGGATGACGAACTACCGACCAGCAAGCATGGCGAAGGTGTGAGTCGGCCGCGGCCGGGCATCACCACCCGTGAGTTTCGGCTGCTGGTCCTCAAGCCAAACGCGCAGCCGTTGACCTGGATCACGCGCGCGGAATCAAAGCGGCACGCGATCGGCTATGCGCAGGCCCGCTGGCCCGGCGCTGCTGTGGAGGTGGCGTGATGGGTGACGACATCCGCGCCAAGCTGGAAGCGTTGATCACCGACTCGAGCATGTTCCATGCTGGGCAGCAGGACGAGCGGTTGCGGCTGTGCCGGCTGATCGACATCCGACTGGAAGACCTAGGCAAACTGGTCAACCATCCGACCGTCCCAGCCCGCCGCGAAGAACTGCTCCACATTCGCCAAGCACTACGAGATCACCCATGACGCAATTTGTACTGGACAACCGCCGCCACGAAATGATGGAGTCGCTCTACGCCAAAAGTGGCCGCGCTGCCCTGGCCCAGGGGCACCCGCTGCGCTCGACCTACACGGGGTTGTGGCAGGAGTTTTGCCAGGACATCGGTCCGAACTTTAGGGATGCCGACTACGAGCAGCTTCACATTGACGTGTGCGAGGCGATGGATGACACCGGATCAATCATGACCCCAAAGCAGGCGCATCAGGCGATTGCCGTGTGCCGCGGTTACCTGCTGGGGAAGTGGGCATGAGGAGGCTCCTGCTGCTGCTGGCCATGCTTGCGGCGCCGGCCCAGGCCAGGACCGTGACTGCCACGGTCTATCACCCGGACTTCAACGGCCAGCCTGACTACTGCACGGGCCGCGCCTACCAGCACTGGGGCATCAGCGCCGCCCATCCATGGCTGCCCTGTGGCACCAGGGTCACGGTCACCCATCGCGGTCGATCACTGGTGGTGCCGATCCGTGACCGCTGCGACTGCAACAGCATCGACCTGTCAGCAGGTGCCGCCTATCGCCTTGGTGTGCCGCTTGATGGCACCGCTCGGGTGCAGATCGACCGATGACCCCACGCGCCAGCAACGGGATAAAAAACCCGAACTCCTTCTTCGACGCCAAGACCGTGCGCGAGATCCGGTTACTGCACCTCTGTGATGGCATCGCTGCATCCCAGATCGCGCGGGACCTAGGCGTCAACGTGTCCTGCATCAGCAGGATCGTGAACTGGAAAGCATGGGCACATCAGGATGAAGACCTGCGCGCCATCCCAAAGCCTGGCCATAAAGGTGGTGGTGATTACCACCAGCTGAAGCCTGAGGGTTACGTCAAGCCTGCACCTGCTCCTCGGATCACCTGTTGCAGCTGCCTCCATCTGAACGACAACACCGGCGTCTGCGACTTCGGGTTTCCTGAGAGCTTGACCTCGGCGTACACGTTCGCAGCGAAGTGCAGCGTCTACCAGGCCGTCGGCACACTAGAGGGATGAAAGCCTCGCATCTGGCCACCTTGACCTTCTGGGAGCGGCTGGCGGTTGCGCTGCTGGTGCGCAGCCCGCGGACCACCCTGGTGGTGGTGAAGGAGCGTGATACCTCGACCGTGTTTGTGTCAGCCGATAAAACCGACCCGCTAGCGGCTTACGTTATTTCAGGCCTCAACGATGACGAACCGGCCAGCATGGTGCTTGAGCGGCTGTATCACTCGGCAAGTTACGGCGAGGCTGAATGATCAGCCTGTACGGTGGCCAGTTGCTTTTGTTCTGCGACCGCGCTGACCGCACCTGGCACTGCCATGTGAACCTTGGCCCTAAGGCTGAGCACCAGGTGACGGCTGACACTGGCGCGATCCGTCTGCAGGATGCGATGCTGCGCGCGCAGTCGATCTACCAGATGGCACGCGCCAAGATCCGACCAGACGGTGCGCCACGGATGTGCTGGGATTGCGTGCAATGGGAGGCAACGCGCAAGGGATGCAGTCTTGAGTTCCCTGAAGCGCGGCAGAGCGGGGGGCGTTTTGCGGCACGCTGTCAGCTGTTCGTGGCCGGTCGCTAGAGCTCGCCATACACCCAGCGAGCGATGGCCCATTCACGGGTTGATGTCCAGAACGGCTGCGGGCGGTACCAGTCCACCCAATGCTTGTGACCCTTTTGGCTGTTGCACATGAAGCAGCAGCTGATGAGGTTCTCGCGGACGGTGAGGCCGCCGAACACCTTGGGGACAACGTGATCGAGGGTGGGGCTACGGCCGAGGTGTTCGCCGCAGTAGGCGCACTGGTAGTTCCAGGCTAGGTGGATCTGATCACGCGCCGAGCGTCGGGTGACCAGGCGGGTCTCGTCAATGTGTGCTTTGTCCACCGAGATCGAGCGGCAGGGGCAAGGCCTCGACTGAAAGGTCAAGGATGTCGTCGTCGTTG
>Ga0310077_100004_pt1 | contig 21989 bp, 13 predicted proteins | sample LakEriER1TotalB5_FD_194434 | JGI IMG/M metagenome (GOLD analysis project Ga0310077, IMG submission 194434) | Enriched freshwater cyanobacterial communities from Lake Erie, Ontario, Canada - ER10.Total.B5 | ecosystem: Environmental > Aquatic > Freshwater > Lake | place: Canada: Ontario | collected...
GGGTGAACTGACCCAGCGATGGAGGGATTAGCTGATCTTGGCCAACAATTTGGCCGACAATTGGGAGTCTTGGCCTTGATGCAGGGCCTGGACGCTGTCGATGGTGCCGAACTGGGCTGCCAACTGGCGACGCAAGTCCCCATCGCTGATGAGGCGAACGGCCGCCTCGATATAGCTCTCTTCATCAGTTGTAATCAACCAATCCGGCAGGCCGAGGCGCCGGTAAAGGGCCTGGTCAATCGATTCAAACAGGTGGGGACCCTGCATGCACACGCCAACAACGCCATTGAGCAAAACATCGACAATGCCATTGCAATTACCAAAGGGGTAGGGGTTGAGGGCTAGATCACAAGTGGCAATCACTTGCATGTAGGCATCAAAGCCCAGCTGGGGATACACACTGCTGATCCCGGGCAGATAACTAGCGACGGTTTTACTGATCTGCCGATAGACAATACCGATGCAGCCAGCCACAAGAAAGTGAAAATGGACCGGCACCTCAGCCGCCTGAACAATGCGTACCAAGGTGGCCAGGAAAGCAGGATTTAGCTTCATGGTTGAAGCGCAGATGGCGATCTGCAGCACGCCCCTGCTTGGGTTGGCCTGCCGCTTGGCCATAGCATGGGCCATCGTCTCGGTGATGCGAAAGGGCATGGCATCGGGATCAAGCCAGAGGAGCTGCTCAGAGAACAGGCTTAGGTCGGGCACGAGATCGCGCTCGGCGATGTAATAGTCGATAAAGGGAGAATTGCTGGTGGCGGGATGGCCCCAGCTGGTAGCCTGCAGGGGGGCAAGCCTGAGATTAGAAAGGAAGATATTAAGTGGGCTCATGCCAATGCTCACCATATAGATCACTGCAACGTTGTTCTGTTCACAGAGCTGACGCACCTGCTGCAACTGTTGAGCCATCTCCACTTCGGGAACTTCAACAAACTGATCAAACACGTGGCGCACGTAGTGGTCCACACATTTGCCATAGCCCAGGCCAATCACATGGAAATCGGCTCGCATCGCCTCAATCGTTTTGGAATGGGTGCGATAAATCGAATGGTTGCTGCCAAACCATTCCAACACCACCAGGGCCACCGGCTTGCCAATGGTGGCAGCAACGGGCAAGGACTGGACCGGCAAATCCTCCAGGCCTTGCTCCACAATCCATTGCCGCACCAAGCGGTTAATCGAGCCCTTAATGGCATGGCGATCACCAATGGTGGCATAGCTACAATGCATATAAACATCATGCAATGTTTGAGTAGGAATTGCCTCCAAACGGGCCAGCTGGTTGAGTTTATCGGTGAGCCAGGGCAGGAGTTGATTGCGCTTATGGTGGGCAGAATCGGTGCCCAGAAAACGCGGTGACAGCAGCACCATCGCCAGGGACACGGCCATCTCCGGATAATGCTGCCAGAGCAAATCGATGTTGAGGGGAATCTGGGATTCGGGGGAGTACAGAAAAGCAAATTTGGGCAGGTCTTCCAGGTTCAGGGTGTATTCGGGGGAGTCGCTGGCCTGCGGCAAGTTGAAGGTTTCAAGGATGTGGTCGGTAGAGTGAAAATCACTGGCGCCAAATATCGCCGAGATCCAGCGCTGCCAGCGCATCAATTCGCTGAAACCCTGGACACTGAGCTGGAAGCCGGGATCGGAAAACAACGAGGTGATTGCCGCCGCCAGGCGATGGATTACATGGTCGAGATAGGCATCTAGCGAGGGATTGTCCGCAGACTGGGGATGGATACGGTCATCGATCATGCCTGCGGCAGAATCCAGGGTGGCCAGGATCGCCTGCAGCTGCTTGGCGGCCTGCTCCGGCTCGCGGCGATAGACCGTTAGTTCAAAGACTTCTAGATTTGACTTCAACGCCTGGCAAGGCCACTTCCTTAATGATAAGGCAACTATATTGACCTGTCAACGCACCTACTGGAACTCCAATCCCCTAGTGGATAGGAACAACGCGCTTGCATTGATTTGAGAACGATAGGTAATCAGTAAAGAGGCCAATGCCTCACAACGTTATCAGCATGGGCCGGTGTAGAAAAAGGTTCGCCATGTACGTTTGGCAGCCCTTAAGCCCAAAGTATCGACCATGGTCGATAGGCAAAGGCCAGGGGGTCTGGGTAGGGTTGAAACACTATTGCAATCCCTACTAATCAGTGCCTAAAACAATACATATTACTGAGCAGCTCAGTCTTCAAGCCTAGAAAGCATCAGCCCAATTAATTCAAATAAAACTAGCCAAAATTGAGCTTCAACTCAGTCAGTCACTCAAAATCCCATCCCCCTGGCCAAGCCAGGGAGGCTGGCATCCACCTGGGCACCCTCGGCCAGCTCAGTGGAAGCGAATGGCTCGACCACTCCCTTAGCCCCTACGCCGCCTACGGCGCTATCGGTAGCCCTGCCCCCTATTCCGCCGGCTGCCCAGCAGACCTGGCAACGACCTATCCCCTTGTCCAGGCCGCTATCCAGCGGCCAGCCCAAAACCGAACCGCCCTAACCCTTTCGGCCCCCATCGCCGGATCGGGCGACCTGATCCTGGCGGCCCGGAACCCCAGCCGAGCCACCAACCCGCTTGCCCAAGCCAAGGCCCCAACCAGGCCCGCTCGCCAGAACGTGGTGGTTCGCCGCTCCTGGTTGCGAACAGCCACCAAAAGCCCGGCCTTCGCGCTCAGCTCGGCGGCGATCAATGGGCTGATGCTCCTGTCGCCGCTGGTGAGCTTCGCCGAGACCACAACCTATGGAACGGACAGTTCATCGGGAACCCCCTACACCGGCGGCATCATTAATTCTGGGGATACGGTGATCCTCAATGATGGCGCTACGGTCTCAGGAGCCACCCCGATCACCGCAGATGGCACTCTAAAATTCAATCAAACCACAAACCTAACGATTACCAACGTGCTCACCGGCACTGGCTCCCTGGCGCTCATCAACACGGGCAATCTCACCCTTACTTACAACACTTCTGTTACCGGCCCATTTGGCCCTAACCGTGAAGAAGCATCTATAGCCAATATCAATGCTTTTGATCTGGGAATTACTCTTGCCCAAGGAAGCCTGTTGGTAGGAGCCAATGGGGAAAATAGCCTGGCAATCGGAAACGTTTCAAGTGGATCCTTAACCATCGGTGGCGGTACGGTCCAAAGCAAAGATGGCTATCTCGCTCTTAACAGTTACAGCACAGGCACGGCAAATGTTTCCACGGGGGGGGCGTGGACCACTACGGGCGACCTGTTTATCGGCTACGCAGGCAATGGCACCCTGACGGTGAGCGGAGGCACTGTTTCTAATGTCAATGGTGTGATTGGGGCCATTAATGCATATCACGAACCCGCCGACTCGGATTACATCCCTGCAAGCAATGGCACGGTAACAATCACCAGTGGCAATTGGACGAATACCGGTAAGCTTACCGTTGGCGGCGGAGGCACTGGCACCCTAACGGTGAGCGGAGGCAATGTTTCTAGTGCCTCTGCCTGGATTGGATACGACAGCATGGCAATAATCTCTGGCGGCAATTGGACAAATTTCGGTGACTTTGACGTAAGCAATCAGTCCAATTCTAGCTTAACAATAAATGGTGGGCTTTTGACGGTAGGAGGGACGCTCACTAGAGGTGCGTCCGGCATAATCAATCTCAAAGAGGGAGGAACTCTTTCGATTGGTGGAGGCGGAACAAATGCAAAGCTAAATACCAATGGAAACTTCACCTATAACGGGACCCTCATCTTCAATACGATCAATACAGAAGTCAACTACTTCAGCTTAAGCGGCTCCGGTTCGCTAATCAAAGAGGGATCTAATACCTTAACGCTCGCTGGCAATAACACCTACACCGGCACCACCACAATCAACGCCGGCACCCTGCAGATCGGCAATAGTGCCTTTACCGGCTCCATCAGTAGTTCATCTAACATCATCAATAATGCCATCTTAGACTTTAAGAGCTCCAATAACCAGACCTACGGAGGCCAGATCTCAGGCTCGGGAGCCCTTAATAAACGACAGGGAGGAACCCTCATCCTCAGCGGCAACAACACTTACACCGGCGGCACCACGATCCATGCCGGCACGCTGCAAATCGGTGCCGGTGGCACTTCGGGATCCCTGGTCTCTAATGTTAGCAGTGGCTCACTGATCTTTAATCGCAGCGATTCCTCTACCTATGGGGGGGTGTTCTCGGTGTCGACCGTTACCAAGCTCGGTGCAGGCACCCTCACCCTCACCGGCAACAACAACTCAGGTACCACCACCATCAGCGCCGGCACGCTGCAGATCGGTGCCGGTGGCACGTCGGGATCCCTGGGCTCCAATATGGTTAACAATGCCAACCTGGCCTTTAATCGCAGCGATGCCATCAGCTATGGCGGCGCAATCTCAGGCACAGGCAACCTCACCCAGCTTGGTGTAGGCAACCTCACCCTCAGCGGCACCAACACCTACAACGGCACCACCACTGCCAGTGCCGGCACGCTTCGGGTACAGGGATCCATCGCCCGATCCTCCGGTCTCACCGTCAACAGTGGCGCCACCCTCGCTGGCAATGGCACGATCACCGGCACCACCATCAATGCGGGTGGGATTCTGGCGCCAAACAATGCCGGTAGTAGTGCCCTGGCGATTACGGGTGGTTCGGGAACTCTCACCCTGGCCTCCGAATCGATCAGTAACTTTTCAATCACCAGTTTAAGCTCCGATCGGGTCACCGCCAGTGGTTCAATCAATCTTGATGGTGTCTTGAATCTGGCCTTTTCGGGCGACAACTATCTCACCTCGGCCCCCTATACCCTCTTCTCAGGGGAAAGCCTAAGTGGCACCTTCTCAAATGTTTCTGTAAGTGGTCTTTCGAGCTCCTATTTGTATTCCTTGAACTATGCCGCAAACGCCCTGAACCTTTCGCTTACTGCCAACGTGCCTGCGGGCCAATCCATCAATATCACAACGACCACTGCCGCCACACTCTCCGGTGGCACGATCCTTATCAATGAACCCGGGTCGTCCAATACAAGCTTGGTGTTGGCAACCCCTACGGGCTCAGCCACCAACACGATTGACGGCAACGGCCTCACGGCCGTTCTTTCGGGCCCCATTACCGGTACGGGTCCGCTTACCTTCACCAACTCCCAAAACAGCACAATCAGCAATACTATCCTCAGCGGTAATAACACCTACACTGGTGCCACCGTGGTTGATGGGGGCGCCCGGCTTTCTGTTGACGGTTCGATTGCCTCCTCTGCCAATCTCACCGTGAATACCGGTGCCATCATTGGTGGTAATGGCACCCTACCGGCAACAACGATCCAATCCGGTGGCTACCTAGCCCCTGGCAACTCAATCGGCCAGCTGACTGCTGCCTCCCTCGACTTTGGAGCTGTGGCTCCTGGCGGCATCCTTGATGCCGAAATCCAAGGCCCCCAAAACGACAAAACAAGTGTCACCCCGATCGGCGCCTCTACCGGTAGCGTCACCAACTTCACAGGCAGCGCCAACCTGATCGCCTTTGGCGGCGGTACTCCCTGGCCCAATTTTGACTATCAACTGATCACGGCGACCAACGATTTCACCACCAGCTCCAGCCTCACCCTCACGCCGGTCGGTATCACCAGTGCCCTGCTCCTGCAAGGCACCACCCTGGTGCAAGAGGCCGATGGCAACGGCAAAACCTTTGATGTGATGTGGCGGCCCAATAACGGCTCCGGGGCCACCGCCTCTGCCATGGCTGCCCTGGGCCAGGGCAACCGCAACCAACTGGCGGCAGCAGGTGTATTCGATAGTGCGTTCCGCCGCTTGGCCTCCGCAGCAGGCGACGCCTCTGGCCTCACCACCGGCCTCAATGCCACCGGCACAGCCATCGGATCCACGGGTTTCACCACAGGCCAGGCCGCTGCTGCCGGCCTCTCGCCTGAATTCCTCAGCACCACATCCCAACTCCTCGGCATCTCCTCCAATAGCCAGCTCACAGCGGCCATCAGCACCATCACCCCCGAGCCCTATGCCGCCTTCCAAAGCGTGGGTCTCGAAACCCTGCAGCGCCAGCGCCAGCAGCTCCTGGCCTCAGCAGGCCAATGCGCCAGCACTGGCTGGGTGATCAACGCTCCCACCAGCAAAACTGCCAAGGCTCCCAAAAATCCCCTCTGCCTCTACGGCCAGGCGGCTAATGCCAACAGCAGCCTCACTGGCCAAGACGGCCTCTCGAGCTACAACGCCAACCTCTTTTCCTCCTTCTACGGCCTGGAGCTCAAAGCCAATCCCTACTGGCGCTTTGGCGCGGCCTATGGCTATGGCACCTCCAACCTCAATGGCCTTGGCCCCACCAATGCCTGGGTGACTGCCACCGTGAACAGCGGCAGCCTCTATGGCGTTTACACCCCCACTACCTCCTCCCCTTGGACCTTTAAGGGCCTGCTTGGCTACGGCAACTACGCCCTCAATGGCAGCCGCCAAGTGGCCGTGATCGGCGCAGGCACGCCCATCACCGGCTCCACCACCGCCAACGGCCTCACCGCTGCCCTCACCGCAGAAGTCGCTATTCCGCTCAGCAAACCCTCCGCCCCAGTGCCGCTGCTGCTTAAGCCCATCATGGGTATTGCCTATGGCAACTACCAGCAGGCGGGCTTCTCAGAAACCGGTGGTGGGCCCTTAAACCTCAATGTGGATGGCAATAGCGCCAGCAGCCTGGTGGGCACCATCGGCCTAGAGCTCACCTCAGGCCCCATCCCCCTCAACAAGGCCAAATCCATCGGCCTGGTTCCCAAGCTGGCCCTCGCCTATCAGGTGGATGCCCTCGCCTCTGAAACCGGCAACAGTTCCCTGTCGGCCTCCATGCCCGCTTCTGGTTCGGGCTCCTTCCTCACCCAGGGGCAAAACCGCGGCGTCAACGGGCTCACAATTGCCGCGGGCGCTGATCTGGCCTTGGGCCAATCCACCGCCCTTTATGCCAACGTCAATGTTGAGACCTTCTCAGCCGGTAGTCAGGTTGGTTATGGCGGCGGCTTGAGGGTGAAGTTCTGATTTCACCACTCAACAGATCGGGCTAGGCCCTGCAATCGGGTTGCCCTTGGGGCAACAGACCGATGCAGGCGGAGAATCTTGGTCAAAGCGGCCTAGATCGTCGGCGCTGCCGGTGGTTGAAGGCTGACCAAAGGGGCTTCGGCCCTAGCAACAGTCGCAAATTCAAGGGATTTCTGCGCAGCAAAACATCCCGGTCCCGCCTTTCCAGGACCTAGAGCGGGGGTCACCGACAGGGGGTCAAACAGCACTCAAGCGTGTCACACCAATGATTTTGGCAAGGGGCCTGGCCAGGTGTTTCCACAAGCGGGGCCTGCAGGAGCACTCGGGATTAAATGGTGTTGGGGCCAAGCACGTTTGTGCCCAACCGGGGGAAACGATGCGCATGCGGCCGATCGTTGTAGAGAATTGGCCTGGTTGGGGCGATTGGGCCTGATCATCGATCCATTCCGGTTGCTAGGAGATGCTGAAGTCGATTGAGGTTGTTGGAATTGAGCTGCTGCCCGGCAGCCGCCATGGTGTGGACGGCCCCACCGCCCTGGTTCAGCTGCACTGGGATGGGGACAAGCCGGAGCAGGAGCAGCTGCAGCGCCTAGAGGAGCTCCTGGCCCAGGGACTGCAATTTCAAGAGCGCCTCGATTGGAAATACTCAGGGAACCCCAACTGGCGGGAACTGCCCTCAACCATGCCGGTTCGCTCCTTCCCCGGGGATTTTCTAGCGGAGCCATCCGACGATCCATTGTCGGCTCTCCTGGCGGCAGGACTCACGGCATTGCAATGGGGGAGCTTGCTACCAGTGGCGGCAGCGCGGGTGCTGGGGCACGAAGGGAAGGGGATCCAGCTAGCGGTGCCCTATTGGCTGCCGCAGAAACTGGAGGCGGCGCTGCAGATCCTGCTGGCTGTAACGAAATCGACGCTGCTGTCAACGCCGGCAAAGGAGGCGGCGCAAGCGTCAACAACTGACGCCCTCAACACCATGGAAGCAGCTCTGGAGGGGAACTTAGGGAAAGAGGCCCTTGAATTAGATGGCTTCTACATGGCGTGGCAAGCGCGCAAGCGGGGCCTACCCATCGTCCGGATGGATTTCGGTGTGTTGGAGATCGGCCATGGCAAGGGGCGTCGACGGTTCCTTGGCAGTCTCCAGGGGGGGGATGCGGTCGTTGCGGTCCAAGCCTCCAACAAGCTGGTAATCAAGCGGCAGATGCTGCGGGCCGGGGTGCCGGTGCCGGCCTACGGAGTAGTGGCCGATGAGCAGCAAGCCCTAGCCGCAGCCCAGGCCATGGGCTGGCCGGTGGTGCTCAAGCCAATCGACCAATCCCTGAGCCTGGGGGTAACGGCCAACATCTGGCGCGCGGCCGACCTGCTACGCGCCTATCGCAAGGCAAGAACGGTGAGCCAAAATCCCCTTCTGCTGGAGCGCCATGCCCTAGGCCATGACCACAGACTCCTGGTCGTAGATGGGCAGGTGGTGGCAGCCGTGGGGTTTCCCTACGTGGAGGTACGGGGCAATGGCTTCCAAACCCTTAGGGAGCTGATCGAACTCGCGAAAAACTCCTATTCAAGCGCGGAATCAGCCGCAAACTACCGCTCTGACAAGGAATCCCGGCGGTTGATCGATGAGCAAGGACTGGCCCTAGACGATGTAGTGGAGTCCGGCAGGGTGGTGCAACTACGGCGGCTCCGCAATGCGGCCCCACTCACGGGGAGCAGCGTAGATGTGCTGGATACTCTCCATCCAGACCTGGAACGGTTGGCGGTGCGAGCGACGGCAGCCATGGGGATGGCTCTGGCTGGCCTTGATGTGATCTCTCCGGATGTCTCCCAACCGCCACTGGCGAGCGGAGCGATGGTTCTCGAACTCAACCCACGCCCATTTTTGAACTCAATTCGCGCGTCGCCAAGGTTCCGCGACATCGATCAACGGGTGTTCGAGGCAACCTTCCCCCCCGACCACAACTCCATGCCGATTGTCCTAATGGATGGCAGCGCAGGTGGTGATCGACTCATAACAGAATTGGAGAAGCAACTGCGCGACAAGGGTCAAGTGCTGGGCTGCTGGACTAGCCAGGGAGCCGTAAGAGTTGGCGGCGAGGAGATGGTCTGGACCGTGGGAGAGGAGAGCCGGGAGGCACCAGGCCAGCTGGTGCTAGGTGATGGACGGGTGGAGCTGGCCTTGCTCAACCTGACTCCAGCAAGCTGGCTAAAGGATGGCCATCCGTACAGCAACTACAGCCTGGGAGTATTGATGGAAGCGGAACAGCTGCTGGAGCAGGGCCTACTGGCGGAATGGCTTGACTCCATCAAAGGCCCCGTGCTGGTGGTCTCAGGGACTGCGGCGCTGCTGGAGGTGGTGAGCAATCAGGTGGGAGATCGGATGGTGGCAGTGGAAGGGCAAGAAGCGGCGCTGGAAGCGGTTAAGGCTGGGCTTAGGGAGCTGGCAATCATGGCGCCAACATAAGAGCGATTAGCAACAGGCAAAATCAAAACAAACCGAGCCAGCCTGGTCGATAATCATCAGGCAAGTTAGTCAACACAAAAAGTTTGAACAGGATTAGAATTAAAAAAGTTCTATCATTTATTAATTCGCGAAGAGATACACATTACCCTTCCATTCTGCAAAAGCAAACGGGCCAAACGGCTCACTTCAATGACAATAGGATCCGGCACAAAGAGTCTCGAGAGGCGAGGAGCAAATCCTTGAAGAAGGGCTTAAAGGGCTCTTCCGGGATTGGAGTGTCGTCGACATTCACCAAATACCTAGCGATCACAGAAGCGCACTCAAGTGCCGACAATCCGGTAAGGTCAACGAGCCAGTGCTCGGAAAACAAATCACCAGCCGTGGAATCTCCCCAGTAGAACGTTTTACATCCAGCCATGATGCTATGCATGGCTTTTTCGGTAAAATAGCCAGGAAAGCTGGCATTTTCAAAAGCCAAGTAGCCCACAAAGCGAGAGAAGTAATCGAGACAATCCTGCCTACTACCTGAGACCGTTCTTCCCTCACAATTATTCAAAAGAGGTCCGCACGAATGGAGAAGGCCTGCAGACAAAAGCAACTCCGCCGTCTGGTTACGATGGTCGCAGCAATCATTGGAATAACAAAATAGGGCTTGACGCTCCCTACCTCGAAGGGGATTCCTACTAAGGCTTTGACGGAAGTATCCAGTCGCGAGATCAACGCAATCCCAACCAAACCAATTCACAGCCATGGGCGACCAAACGTGGGCTGGGTGCGAGACCCGGTAATGGGATAAACAAGCAAAATACCGGTAGAAATCGAGTTGACGAATCCCTGGCAGCACACCCTCACTACTGTGCTCATTGGTGTAAAAGATAAGGGGCTTGCTAGTCAGACTGATGATTTCTTGATAGTGGCGATCAAGATCATGATATTCCGAAAAAACACCTACAATGATTGCATCGGCTTCATCAATAGAATCCACTTGCAACACCTTAATGCTAGGAAGCCCTTGAAAGCAGCCATGACCAGACACGTCATATCCAGGCCACATGCCCATGGGAAAGAGTCGGATTTCGCTCAATCGTGGGGCACATATAAATTCTTTCGAAGGAGGCAAATGCAGTTTGGCTGGTGGGTGTGCCTGGGCAGAAATAAGAGAAACATCAGCATCTAATGTCAAACCAAAGAGACCAGAGGCAGCGTCTTGCGTATCATCTTGACGCTGCAGGGTCGACATACCTCGAAGGACGCGACCAACGGCCTGGATCTGCTTGGCGCCAGGGGGAGGCAGGAAACAGGTCTCAAACCTCAAAGGGTCGCCTGGACAAATAGAAACACTTCCATGGGAAATCAGGGCAAAACGCTTGACAGGACTTGCACCTTCACTCGACACATCAAGAAAGAAATGGCAGGCTGAATTCCGAATTGAAAGGTAGGAGGTGCAGGCACTTTCCAGGTAGGCAATGGATAGCAAAGAAACCCTATTGGTACCTTCAACTAGACGGACTTCAACATGATAGGGAGCAGCCAAGTAGACTTCATCGCAAAAGCCCTGGGAGAAGGTATCTAAGCCATGGTCTGGAGGAAACGATGGGGTAATTTTGGAAGCATTCAAATAAAGGTATGGCAAGGTTGTGACTAAACGCTCATCACTTGCTGGAGTAAAAATAGGATGGCCATGGCCCGCTTCGCTCGGGCTGGGGAGATGTTGCCGAAGGCAGGCTTCAAGAGAATCAAGACCAAATTTGTTAAAACTAAAACAATCGGCTTGACTAGCGAAGGATGATCCATGCCGGCCAAGTTCTACAACTTCAAAGTCAACATCAGAATCCAGTCCTACCACGATCTGATCGCGCTCCCGTGCAATATCGCATGCGTAAGCAGCAAAGCAATCAGACTTAAGCCCTGCCGGCCATAGATTAATTAGAACAATTCTTTTAAACAGCCTGGCAGTACTTAAGCAACGACAAAGCAGCGCAAAAGCCCTGAGTCGTTCTCCAACATGCGTTCGGTCATGACGGGCTAAGATGACGTCATTGACGAAACATTCCAAAAAGAGGGTGTGCCCTTGCCTGTAGCGAATCGGCGAGCTATTGCTAAAAAGCACTGAAAGCGCAGTCTCACTCGTTGTGTCTGGATGGGTGATTAGACCGAGAGAACGATCTTGAATGCCACACCTTGCTGTTAGCAGATCGCTCGTTGATCCGCCAATCAGTAGGCATTGCTGAGTGTATGTAAGATTTGCGTGGGGCACACCTATTGATACGATTTAACAGTATTCTAACTGAAATTGGCGAGCCTTGGCCGCTACCATCTCGGGCCTAGCCAAGCAAACAAGGCAGATTGTCACTAAACAGAGAAAGCCCTATCTGCTGAGCTGTCGACAGCTTCAATACCAATGCGCTAGCGGAATAGGCAACGCAAGAGCTTTTCCAGTAAATAAGCTGAAATGCTGGAGTACTCCCATACTGTAATCACAACTGGGTATTGATGACCAAGGCAATCAACGAGCCCTAATTAAGGCTAAGGCACCGGAACCAGAAAGCCTAAGCAAACACAAAAAAGCACGTCCCCTTTGGAAACGTGCTTTATGAATCCGCCTAGTTAAATGTTGCCAAAAAACGGTAGCAAGCGGGAAAAAGCTATGACTTCAAGCTGGGGAATTTCCACCATTCCAAGCAATATCAACCTGCTCGGGAATTTCCACCATTCCAAGCAATATCAACTTGCTCTTGAACTTTGCCTGCGAGCTCTTCGAGACTCAGGAGGCAATTCACAGGTGTGAAGCTGATCACTTCAGTGTCATTGAATTGCTTGGTCTCTAGCATAGAAACGGGAGGAGTCATCAAGACAAAAAACAACGCTCGACCAAGCTAGTCACAAGTGGCAAGTTTGTCAACAGACCTGGCAAAGCAGATTAACGGCCTGATCGATTCCCTGGAAATCTGACGCAGGTGCTTGGGCAAGTCGAAGGGGCGATGCCTGGGCCAGCAGGGCAGCAACCTGATCGGAATCAAAACGATGGGGATGGACTGACCAGGCCAGGCCATGCTGCATGGCCAGTTTTGCATTCAAAAACTGATCATTTCCAAAAGGTTCGATCACCAACCGGCAGCCACCGGCCAGTGCCGCCGCAAGGGTACCCATGCCGCCATGGACAAAGGCGGTGTCCAGTCGAGGGAACAACCAGCGAAAGGACAGGGGATCGACCGCCAGCAGGGACGGGTGCTGGAAGATGGGATTGGAAGACTCCAACCCCTGGAATGCCCAGCCTTTCACCAAAATCAAGGGTTGGCCCAACAGTTCGGCCACGCGTAGATGGTTCTCGAGCAGGGCAAGGGGATCGACAAGCGGTTGGCTACTGAAGGCCAAACCAAGGGGGGCAGAGGCGGTAGCCAGGGTGGTGACGAGCTCAGCGGGTGGCGACCAGTGTTGCCAAAGCGGGTCCTCAAAACACCAAAAGCCGGTTCGATGGCAAGGGAGCTGGGGGTAATCCCCAGGAACAAACATCTCCGAAACCGCATGCAACCTCAGTAGCGGAGGGGGATCCGTAGGGTCCTCGGCAGGGCCAAGCAAGTTCTGGCGCAAAGTGTGCTCAAGCTTCTCCAGGCCGAGCTGCCAGGGGTGCGCTTCCATGCGAGATTTTGCCAGGAGCTCGTAGTCGATCATCGAACCACTATTCAGACCAACCTCCACCCAGCGACAGCGGCAGACGCGGGCAATTAGGGAGAGCAATGGCAGGTTACGGCTACCAATCAATACATCGTCAGGCTCCAACAAAGCCAGGAGTTCTTGCGTCTGGGCCAAAAAGCGCATTTGAACAATATTGTTCCAAACCACCTTTTCGGGAGTGCGGATCCAATGATCCCAATGGGAGGAGCTGCCAGCCGCCTGATCGGGACCAAGTCCTTCGCCGAAGGAGGCCACCTCAAGCCCAGCACGTTGGGCTAATCCATGGACAGCCCTATTGCAAGCGACCAACACTGAAAAGCCCTGGCGTTGCAGGGCACAACCCAAACCAAGCATCGGCAGGTGGTCGCCGAGGGTTCCCATGGTGGCCAGAATCAGACGCATCGTCGCATTAACTGTGATCGATTACTAGATAATCCATACTCTAGTTGAGCACGGAGAGCACCCCGGACATAAACTAAAAACCTTGTCGATAGTGCAGCAATGGAAGCCGCCGGTCAAGTTCCTGCTCAATGAGCTCATAATCAGCCTGATCCCAGCGGGCTGTGGCCTGATGCCAGTGGGGTTCGAAGTGCTCCGATGAAAAGGTATTCGTGCCATGGCAAATATAGACATAAAGCCGGGGCATGTCGATACGGGCAATACGCACCGTCTGCATCAGACCTGCCAAAACTTCACTATCCTCGCCGGAACGCTGATCTGGGTAGCGAGGCATCAAGGAGCGTTCACACAGCAATGAGCCTTCCCAGTCTCGATAACGGGAAACAGCAAGCCGATTAAGATGGGGCCACCAGATCAGCCAGCGAGCCAGTATTGATGCCTGGGCATCGCTGGCCTGCAGGGTCTGCATCTGAACCTCAAGGCGAACCGGGTCATGGAGATCGTCGTCATCCCACTGACAGATATAGTCGCCAAGAGCGTGATCAAGGGCGACGTTACGCAGAACACCAAGGGAGAGGCCCTGATCCGGCAAACGCACATGACGAATCCTCGCGGAATCGATACATGCGAGTTGAACGGCTAGCTCACTATCGGGATCATCATCAATGATGATTAACTCAATATTGTCATAGGTTTGAGACAAAAAGCAGGCAATCGCCTGGCGGGCCTGGTGGGGCCTGCCCCGCGTAACCATCAAACAGGACACCAGTGGGCGACCGTTGCTGGAATCGGAACTGCCATCGAGCCTGGCTGACCGGGCTAGCGGCGAGGGGGGTTGATAAACATGGACAGGAGCCTGGGATGGCACGCCAAAGTGCCATCCCGAGGAGGGCCTGAACCAGGAAGAGTCCCAATAGTGGGCGACGAAGGCATCGCGTGTACGCTCAATCCAGAAGGACAAATCAAAAATCAGTCCTTGCCAGCAATCGTCCTTGCTAAAGGGATAGATCTGCCCTGAGGCGATCAGGTGCTGTTGATACTGCGGGTTGGAAGCGAACACACGGCTGAGTAGAAAAGGCCCGGTGGCATCAAGCACATCAGTGCTAGTAAGCACTTGGGCCGGATCGTGACGCTGAAGCTCTTTAGCCACGTCCCGCCAAAAGGGATGGCCGGGTTCGGATGCGATAAAAGAGGGGCAAACAATCTGACTAAGGCCGCGCCCTTGAAAAGAAAGTTGAGCGTGGTGGACTTGCGGCTCGCTGCTGATCACCATCTCGCGACCATTCAACAGGGGAGTAATGGGCTGCAGGCACTGGCAATCAAGATCGGCATAGACACCGCCAACCCGTTGCAGTATTAGGTAACGACCGAGATCGGCACGACAGATCGAAAGGGGGTAAGACAAAAATAACGGCAGGAACTCCTCTGCCTGCTCACGCACCCAGGCCTCCAAGCTTTCATCAGTCCAGAGGTGATACTCATAGTCGGGATTCAGACGTTTCCAACTTTCTTGAAAACCCTGCAGGTGGGCGGGAATGTCATCAGTTTTGGCCAGTTGGTGCAAAATCTTAGGGATCGTCATCGCCTTGGCCACTGCCTCTCCACAAGCTCCTTACGCGCCCTACTGCCTAAAGCTTGTTCGCAGCGAGTAGGGCCAGGGGCATCCTGAGAAGCTGCGCCACGGCGGGGGATCCAGGGCACAGGGTCTTTCCCAGCAAAGGTGATAAGTCTACCGCTAAATACCAGCATGCTTGTGCTCAATGCTCCCTAGCAGCATCAGCCAGCAGGGCATCACAGAGTCGCCGCATGGCAGAACGTCGCTGCCCTGCCTCAAGGGCTAAAAAGGCAGGTCTTATCGGGCGCTGACGCCAGGCATGATAGCGCTGGTAAAGCGCCCCATCATTGGCAACTTCATGGAGATGGGCGGCTAGAGAGGCTGGGGAGTCGAAATCACGAACATTGATGTAGCACTGGTCACCAGGGGCAATCACATCATGATTTGGAGCTCCAAGCACAACCGGCACCGAGCCAACTAATAGCGGCTGGAAGAACTTTTCAGTTACATAATCAGGAGAACAGGCATTTTCAAAAGCAAACGTAAACTTATAGCGGGCAATCGTATTAAGCTTGAAGTGGATACCGTCATCATCCAGAGTTGGTTCAACATTGCGATAAAGACTACCGAAGGAATCAACGGGCATAAGCTCGATCAGATCTCGCAACAACTGTTCGCGGCCACTGCGATCGTAGGAGCTCGAAATAAAAGCATTTGCAATCACCTTGGAACGCTGCCCAAAAGCAAGCGGACCCCCACCTGGGGGACAAGCGATACTAGTGCTGAAATGCAACGGAAGATAGGTGACGGGCACGTCACTATCCAGCTGATAGGTCATCCTCAGATCGAAAGCCGCCATGAACTCGGAATCCGCCAGCTGGGGATAGTGAATTTCAGATTCCATGCTCCAAGCCACCCAGCGCTGGCCAGCGGGACGCTGAAGAGATCCATCGCTGAACAGCGAGACGGGCAAAGACGGCAAGTGAAACACCACCGCATCTGCGCTGAGCATCAACGAGCGATCGGTGCTCATGTGGCATCCCCCGGGGAGACTGCCTGGGATGGACAAGGGATCATCCCAGATTGTGTTATAAAAAACAATCAACATCGGCCGGCCTAATTAATTAATTCAAGCCATCGGGTGGCTAGCATGGATCGAAGATACTGCATCAGCTTAGGCTAGCAGCGAGCAGCAAGGCTGCGTTCGAGCGGCCACTGTTGAAGCAATCCAGCTGCGCCAGGGACAAACTGCTAGCAAATAGTTTGGTGCGCTAGGCCAAATCTTGAGTTTATTTTAGCGACTACCAAATGGCATTGGAAAAGTAGATCAAGGCAATCGAAGCCATCAAGAACGGCAATTAATCCCTGATTCCGCCAAAATTCAATCCAGCAATGACAACAAAGGAATAGGCCTGGCTCGCATTAAAAACTTTTCAGTCATCCAATGTAGATCCATTTTACCCGAAAGCCTTCCATAGTGGCAGGTGGGGGGATTAAGGTTGGCAATAAACTTCCATGGCCAGCCCATCAGCTTGGGCCCATGGGAGCCAACCGACCCGCCTGAGGGGCATCCCGGGCTCTGTGCCGGCCCACAAGCTGCCCCAGGGCACCATTTAATCCGCCCAGGTTAATGATAAGATATCGAATTTATTAATCAGCTTTAAATTATCATCATGAAAGCTTTCAAGGCACTTGTAATTGCCCCCGCAGCGCTGGGCCTGCTGAGTCCCTACGCTTCCTTTGCGGGAGCAGTGAATTCCAAAACAGTTAATAATTATTCGGCCGCCGATGAGCAAGTCACCAGTATAAGCCAGTTCAGCGATGTCAAGCCGACTGATTGGGCGTACCAAGCCCTTAGCAATTTGGTAGAGAGATATGGTTGCGTTGCAGGCTATCCCAATGGCTCCTACTTTGGGGGCAAGGCCATCAGCCGCTTTGAAGCCGCCGCTCTGTTAAACGCCTGCCTCGACCGCGTCACCGAAGTGACCGACCAGCTCAAGAAGCTAACCCAAGAGTTCGAGAAAGAACTCGCCGTGCTCAAGGGTCGCGTGAGTGGCATTGAAGCGCGAGTTGGCACTCTTGAGGCTAATCAATTCTCTACCACCACCAAACTCAGTGGAATCGCCACTTACGTAATTGGCGCCAACAGCTATGGCGGCGACTCCATTGTGGCTGCTGAAGCCTCAACGCTAGCTGGTGCCACCGTATTCAACTACGACCTTCGCCTCAACCTTGACACCAGCTTCACCGGCAAGGATCTCCTACGTACCACCCTGCGTTCGGGCAACTTCGGCAATAGCAGCTTTGGCAACAATTCTGTCGCACCATTAAATGCACTGGAGGCGGGCTATCAGGAATGCGGATCGATCGCCCAATCCGGAGAGGGCGTCGATTGCGCAAATTTGATCTCCATCAGCCGGCTCTTCTACCAGTTCCCTGTTGGAGCCGGTTTCACGGCAACCGTTGGTGCCCGGGTGCGCCAAGACGACATGCTGGCCATGTGGCCCAGTGCCTACCCTGCCGACACCATCCTTGATGTATTTACCTATGCTGGCGCCCCTGGTGCCTACAGCAAGAACCTCGGCGGTGGTGCTGGCCTCTGGTGGCAAAAGAATGGCTTCAGTGTTAGTGCCAACTACATTTCAAGCAATGCCGGAAATGGCAACCCCAACCCTGTCTCAACCGGCGGTGGCATCCTGACCACCGGTGCGGCCTCTAGCTCCACCCTTCAGCTCGGCTACGCCGGCAGCAATTGGGGTACGGCCTTTGCCTACACCTATTCCCAGAACGGAGCCAGCGTCTATGGCGGTAACGCCACTCCCCTGGCCGCCCTTGCCTCGAGCAGCGGTACGGGAACCAGCAACAACTATGGCTTGAGCGCCTACTGGACACCGAAGACTGCTGGCTATATCCCTTCGATCAGCGTTGGCTGGGGTTATAGCTCCTATGACGCAATCAATACAGACCTCAATCTTGCGATTGGTAGCAGTGAGATTTCTGGAATCACAGCTGCCCAGAACTGGTATGTGGGCCTGCAGTGGGCCGATGCCTTCGTCAAGGGCAATAGCCTCGGCATGGCCGTTGGCCAGCCCACCTTCGTTACGGCGATGAACTCTGGTACCCCCCAAGATGCTGGCTATGCCTGGGAGTGGTGGTACAAGTTCCAAGTCACCGACAATATTTCCATAACCCCGGCGATCTTCTACCTATCTAATCCGTTGGGTCAAACAGGTTTCCAAGCCACCAGTACTAACACTGTATACAATCAATCCAACACCAGTCCGCTCACAAACTTTGGCGGCCTGATCAAGACCACCTTCAGATTCTAAGCACAGGGCTACGGCCTGGCCATCAGTAGTAGGCCTAGGCCCATTAGAAACTCCCCATCGATCCGACCTTCAGGGACATCCCAGGTCGGATCGATTTTTTACGTTTATACCAATTCTTGCCTGCAAAACACAGTAAGAACGCCATCGCCATCGAAATAAATAGCGAAAGCCCGCCGGTTCATAGTCCTCTGCTCGTTGCAAGTAGATCGTGGTGTTGGCTCAAGATGGAGGCAGCGCCATTCGACATGTCGTAAACTAGGACAAGACTGCATGAACTGGCCAACATGAAAGTATTGATTAATTACGCCAATGATCTGTTTCTGCGTAGCCAAAAGCTCAATAGCCAAACCGGCCTAGAAGTCGCTGGGTTTGACCAGGTCGTTTCGTTCTCACCTCGGGATATTGATCCAGAATTTTATGGCGCCAATCAAAAAATCTTAAGCCAGAAAAGAGGAAATGGCTATTGGTTATGGAAGCCCTATTTTATCAAGCGCATGCTCGATAAAGTAAAGATGGGTGATTATATATTTTACAGCGATTCGGGTGCCTATTTTTTGCAATCCATCGATCCCCTGATTGAAGCCAGCGCTGATAGCCGTCAGGATTTGATTTGCTTTGCGCTCCATGGCCATGTTGAATCCGACTGGACCAAGCGAGATGCCTTCGTGCTGATGGGCTGCGATAGCCCAGGCTATGCCTCAACGATGCAGCGCCAGGCGGGTTTTAGCCTATGGAGAAAATCTAAATTCACGTTAGATTTTATCGAAGAGTATTTAATTTTTGCCCAAGATCATAGGATTTTGACGGACATTGATAACCAGTGTGGGCTTGACAACTATCCAGGATTTATGGATCACAGGCATGATCAATCCATTTTGAGTTTGCTGAGCAAAAAGCATGGGCTGATTGCGCATCGAGATCCATCTCAGTGGGGAGATTCCGTGATGGCGGCCTATCCAAACTCCTCCTATGGCAGATTGATTGAGCACACCAGAGATCGCGATCTAGCCGTCTCATAAATCAATTTGAACTGTAGCTCCAGAAGGCCATGCGGACTATCCCAACCAAGGCAGGAGGCCGCTGTATTAATTGAAAAGATCAAGAAAGTTGATCCTTAGCCCACGGGAAAAACTCCAAAGAAATAGGCAAAAGCGAATCAGAAAATAAGATTCCTGTCACGATAGATCCGCTCACATTCCCATCCACGCCTGAGTTAAAGCAGTGATGAGGATATGAAGGAAGTATTGATTATCCAAGGCACCAAAAAAGAACTGGTAGCGCTTGCCATGGGCTCAACAAACTAGCGATGCCACCTATTAGCTGAACCAACACGGTAGGTTCTGATCCAAAAATCCCAAACTCGAGTCGAAGTAGGGCCGATTCGAACTGCCTGAGAACCCCGAAAGCATCGGTCTAATGGAAAGGCCTTGCTTGAGATGGTCGCGGGTTACACTTAAAGCGCAGTGCTCCATTAAAATATGATTTCTATCGTCAATAGCATCGCAAGCGGGCAGGAATACCTTGAGCAGGTAGTCCTTTGACGCATAATAAAAACGCGTGTCCAACTCCGTGTGATCAAATGCATCTCCCCAGAAAATATTCTGGATACCATCGCGCTGAATCATGGCGAAAATATCAAGATAATTTCGACAATAAATCTTACCCGTACATTTAAAAAAGCATTCCGTACTTTGCAGGAATTTGGAGTTTTCAAGGGCGAACTTAATTAGGGCGGCTTCACCACGGCCCTTGCCCTTGCTAATCACCAAGTCATTGTCTTGAAAATAAGAAATTTGCTCTATTTCCGTATCCATCTGATTAAGCATTAACACGTCCGCGTCGTCCAGCAAAGTCTGACCGGTGGCATCGGCGATAACAATTCTTTGAACTCCCAACGCAGACCAGAAAAAGGCCGCAGCCTTGGCCGTGATTGTTCTTTTGGCGACGTTTGTCATCCCCAGCACGAAGACACCTTCGGGCGGATTAGTCGCTGTTGTGATCAACACTAAAGAGCTTGCGCTACCCAAGCAACCACCTTCCCATTAAGAATCAATATAGCCCCATATATCAGCAGCCCCCCTTACCCTGAGCGCGCCGAAATGCTTCTTCATCACAATTAGGCTTCAGTTCAGCTGTCATGGGCTATTTGCAAGTGGTCACGATTGGCTAGCTGCTAAAACCGACAAGCATCTTTCAGGGCTACATCATTTTCCGGCCTTATCCTAAGTCTTCGCATAGGGTATTTGGCAGCCCTCTTTGCAGTCATTAGCAACTGGCTCAAGCAATCGCCCGGTAGCGCTGATGCGATAGCAGGGGCCTTCATCTGAATGGGCCAAACCCTAGCCTCGTTTGAGAAAAGGGAAACAGACAAAATCCAAGACGACGTTATTGTGGGCAATTTAGTTTGCTTCTGTTGCTAGGATTACACCAATGACCTAGGGCATAGAAGCCGTCGATTGATGGATCTTGCAATCAAAACGAATGTCGAAAAAATCCTATCCCATCAAAACTACTACAGGCCTGGTCGCTTAGCTGGAGAGCCTAGTCCATATCCAGGCCAGGCCGAGCCAAGGGTAACCTATGCCAAGCAATATCGGGACTCAAAGTTTGAACTGAGCCTTGTTATTCCGGTTCATAATCAAGCAGACATCATGGCTCGGACCCTTGATTCTGTGACCCGCAACGTCTCTGGACTGCATGAAATTATCATTGTTGCCGATTACTGCACGGATCGCACCCATGCTGTCTGCGTAGAAGCCCTAGAGATAATAAGCGTACGCCGAGAAATTTGTCAAGCGATTATTATCTCCCAGGATACGCCTGTTTTCGAGACAACCTGCGACAATATTGGCTTTTGCATTGCGCAGGGTGAGTTCATTATTGAGATCCAGGCAGACATGCAGCTGAACGATTTTGGATTTGACCAGAGACTGGTGTCTGCCCTCAAGAACTATGGAGATCTGCTGGGGGTCTCTGGACGCTGCACCCATCGTTTCAATAGTATCCAAGGGGTGGGCAAGCTTGGTGAACGCATTGAGCAACCCCTCAGCCAAAATATCGATCGATCCAAACTTTACATGTACGGAACTTGCAACCGAGGCCCCCTAGCCCTAAGGAAATCGATGCTGCGGCAGCTCAACTACCTTGACGAAAAAAACTATTATCTTCTTGATTCAGAGCATGATCTTTTTGCCAGGGCATTTCACAACTTTGGCTGGCGCTGTGGCTATGTGCCAACCGAAGTGATCTCGATTTTGTCAGACGGAACCACCAGAAAGAGGCTCCAGCCTGAGGAAATGGAGTCCGCCAATATCAACGAAGCTGTCAGGTCCATGAAGGAGGCCTCATGCCGCCAAGGATTTCTGCGCGAGTCCAGGCATTTACTGGACTCTGTGCCTGTGGAACTACGCAGCCTTTGAACATCACTCAAATCGGCTTCGGCAAATTCAACGATCAGCGTATTGGCGAATAAAATCAGCCATTAAAAAGGGCCCTTCCAGGCCCCATGGATCATTTGGGTGATAAGGCTGATCTCACCCCATCTCCCTAACTAAGTCAGGCAGCCACAGGG
>Ga0310077_100017_pt1 | contig 15204 bp, 13 predicted proteins | sample LakEriER1TotalB5_FD_194434 | JGI IMG/M metagenome (GOLD analysis project Ga0310077, IMG submission 194434) | Enriched freshwater cyanobacterial communities from Lake Erie, Ontario, Canada - ER10.Total.B5 | ecosystem: Environmental > Aquatic > Freshwater > Lake | place: Canada: Ontario | collected...
GACGACACCTACAGAAAACATCTCTCAAACTCTTACAGCTCACTATGCCTCCATCTTTCATCTATTAGATGACCCGAGATTCAATGAAAATTCTATTGAATTTATTGATGATGGCATCTTAGTTGTTGAGGGCGGCAAGATAATTGCGGTTGGAGAAAGGTGTAAAATAGAGCCATCGCTAGCTCCAGGTTGCTCAGTAGTTAAGCACCCAAAAACAATTATTACTCCAGGATTTCTAGATCTACACATTCACTTCCCTCAATTAACAACAGTTGCTACGTATGGCGAACAACTTCTAGGCTGGTTGAATAGTATTATTCCTGAAGAAGAGATCTACAAAATTCCAGAGATTGCAGCGGAGCGTGCAAAAATATTTTTGAAAGAAACTCTTAGGGCTGGAACAACCACCATGTGCGCCTATGGTTCATGGGCAAGTGAATCAGTGGATGCTTTATTTAGCGAGGCAGAACGGCTGAATCTTCGTTTGGTAGCTGGGAAAGTAATGGCTGACCGCAATATGCCAAATGGGATATCGCTCAGCAATCCAAAAGATGATTACGAGCAAGCAAGCTCACTTATTGAAAAATGGCATGGGCGGGGCAGGCTAGCCTATGCAGTAACACCACGCTTTGCAATAAGTAGTACCCCTGAAGATTTAACAGTAGCAGGCAATCTAATGAAGGAATATCCGGGAATCTATATGCAAACGCACCTAAGCGAGAATCCAGAAGAAATTAATTACACTTTGGAATTATTTCCCGAGCGCAAAAGCTATCTTGATGTTTACGATCACTATGGGCTTGTTAATGAGCGCAGTATTTTCGGACATTGCATTCATCTTGATGATGATGATTTTAAAAGGGTTAAAGAAACTGGAGCTGTCTTATGTCCAAATCCACCATCAAATATGTTTCTGGGAAGTGGATTATTTAAATTTGCCAAGGCAAAAGAATATAAAGTTAGAATGGCATTAGGGACAGACTTTGGTGCAGGAAACACATTCTCAATGCTTCAGTCTATGGAAAATGCATACAAAACTGCCCAGCTTCAAGGCTATTCCCTTTCACCATTTGAAGCCTTCTACCATGCAACCCTTGGCGGTGCTAGAGCTCTTTCTATAGATGATAAAGTTGGCAATTTTGAAATTGGCAAAGAAGCTGATTTTGTTGTGCTAGATACTTGTTGCACCCCATTTATATCCTGGAGAATGGAGCATGCCAAAACACCTTTGGAAAAGTTATTTATTTTAATGATGCTTGGAGACGACCGGGCTGTGAAATGTACATATGCTTCTGGAAACCCGGTACATATTCGTGACAACTAAAGTGACAGATATCAGGCTGCCAGAAGGTTTATTTATCTATACTATTAAAAATAATATTTCTCAAAATGAAATTGATAATTTCAAGATACTCCAGAATAATTTAGATTTTGAAGCAAGCCAATTTGACGGCTATTTAGGGCAAGAGCTTATATATGAAGAAACAGACCAGGGTCTACTATGCACAGTTAAAATAAAATTCAGTAGCTTAGAGTTATGCTTAAACTGGCTGGATAGCAGCATTCGCAGGAAACTATTAAGCGACGCAGAGTTAAGCATGGGATATAAGTATAAATCCGCTATTGATCATAAATCTTTTGACCAGTGGATCTCCTCTAAATTAAGCAAAAAAGCACCCACGTGGAAAATAAATTTACTTGTTTGGCTTGCACTTTATCCATCAGTAATGCTTTTAATTGTTATTAGCAAATCCACTCTCGGGCACCTAAGCTTACCATTAAACATGCTAATCAGCAATGCAATAACAGTTGCATTAACTGGTTGGTTTTTTGTTCCCTGGTTAAGCAATATATACCAACCCTGGCTCGAGGGTGCATCGAAACGTCTTGAACTTTTAGGTACGATATCAATCTTTATTTTACTATGGTTATCATATATTATTTTTGCAGCTATTCTTAAATAATACCATCTAGCTTGCCCATTGCAAGGCAGCAACCAACATGGCATTAGGAGCAAGCACACCATTATTTGTTTGTGCTAAGTCAAGGCAGTTGTTAACAATTAAAAAGGCATCGCCGCCCGCTGGCCCTATTGCATAGGCGGCCGGTATCCAAACCCCTGCTGTATTTGCAGCTGCCAATAAAATCCTACTTACACTAGCCACAGCGGTGGGTTGTAAATAAACCAAAGCTGGAACGCTACTATCAGGCTGAATATTTTTATAGAAACTACTTTCTAAACCCTCCACGGGCTCAAGTTTATTTAAAAAAGATGGGGACCCATAGGCGGAACAATTTGGACCGCTATCTGCACATAGCGCCTTACTGCCATCTGTTTTAACAGCTATCTCAGCCCGCTTCCAATTTTCTGGCAAATGCATGGCTTTCTTAGCCATACGCTTTTGCAACTGATCAGGGGTTAAAGCCATCAAGGCCTGTGTTTCGGCCTGATCAATCAAGATGGTAAGAGTTTGCTGTGCTTGAAGAAATTTAGCCGCATTTTTGGTGGGATCAGGAACACTAAAATTTCCTTGGCGATCACGAAATGCTGGAACTAGAGCTGCTAATCCTTCCGGACTTGAAAAGCTCTTTTCCAAGCCAGTTAATGAAACATTGGCCATTGCCGGTGCAGCAGGGCCTAGCAAAAGTATTAAAATAAGCAGGAATGAATAAAAAATGCCCATAGAATGGTTTAGAGGGAAATTAGCATCCAATCTACTACGATTCTTCTTTTGAAATCATTAATATTTCGTAATGTAGTATTTCCCAGTCTTGCTTAAGGCCCCAGCAACAGAACAGTTACCAGAAGTTTTAAGCTCGATTGACCGCGCGGTAGATGCCCCTCTAATGACCGTCAATAGCAATCCAGTTCATAACACCTTTATGGCCATGGCAATTGCTGCGATGCAACGCACAGCATTAGAGGAACGCAGCGGCGAACCATTTGGAGCAATTATTGTTAAAAATAACGAGTTAGTTGCAGTTGCTGGCAATAGTGTTGGTCGCGATAATGATCCCACCGCCCACGCGGAAATCAATGCGATTCGCGCTGCTTGCAAGGTATTAAATAGCTGGGATTTAAGTGGCTGCATTCTTTATACCAGCTGCCAATGTTGCCCGATGTGTTATTCAGCAGCAGCTTGGGCTGGCATAAAAAAGATTTATTATGCTGCCGGTTGGGATGACTACAACGACATCTACGACGATCAAGCAATCGGTCGTGATTTACAAAAGCCTGATCACTTAAAAAATCTTGCCCCCGAGCAATTGATGCGATCGGAAGCTGTTGAGGTATGGCAGGCGGTGCGGCGCGATCGGGGCATCACAACAATTCCGGCCCGTTTGCCAAACGCTTGAGATACAGCGCCTCAGTTCCAGCATTTATCCAACCAGTAGCGATGGTTTTGGTGTGAACATTACTAACCCTGCCGCGATGGATGTGAGATATACCGGCCGGAAATATCACTAACTTGCCCCGTTCTGCCTCCTCGTGATGATCCTGCCAATGAAATTCCGTGCCCCCTTGAGGTAAATCATTGCAATAAAGAATCCAGGCCAATAGGCGATGCACCGGTTCAGTGGCTTCTGGGCTGATTGTCCAATCGCAATGCCACGCCTTAAATCCTTCGCCTGGGGCATAACGCTGCAAATTAAAAATTGGATTCACAAATAGCTGCTGCTCAGGGCTGCATTGCAGCAGCAGGGGCCTTTCTTCTAAATATCGATTCAGCCCGGCACTAACGCCTCGCACAATTACATCTGCCAAAGCAAACGCTTCTGGATCACTGCGATCAATCGCCACCAAGCTGATATCGGTAGAACGTTTGGTGGCTTCCATTTTGGAGCTGGCACCCACACCAAAGGCAACACCAGGGGCTTGTAAATCGGAGCGGCGATCAAAAAAGCTGATTACGGCATCAGCCAAGGCTTCATAGCCAGCATTGCGATAGGAGGCGATCAAGCGCATTTATGCAATTTTTGGGTGGATGGTGATGAACACTAGTTTTGATACCCGCCGGCTCTAAACCAAATGAAACGTCCGTCCACGCTTTTATGCGTGTTTGTGACGCTGCTGAACGATCGGGTAGGAGAAAGCCTGGTGTTTCCGCTGCTGCCATTTCTCTTAGCTGGTTTCACCAGCAGTGGCACCACCTTGGGGCTGCTGGCTGGTAGTTATGCCCTGGCTCAATTTTTAGCAACGCCATTGATTGGTGCATTAAGTGATCGCTTCGGGCGCCGCCCAGTGATCGCTTGCTGCGTTGCAGGCACAGTGCTGGGGCTTGGTTTATTTGCAATTACCTTAGAAATTGATTGGCCTATTGCCAGTGCATGGCCCCTGGCGCTTCTATTTTGCGGACGTTTATTAGACGGGTTCAGTGGCGGTACTGCCGCAAGCGCTGGGGCTGTGCTGGCTGATATCAGCAGCCCTGAAAATCGCGCCAAAGCATTTGGTTTGATCGGGGTGGCCTTTGGGCTGGGCTTTATCTTGGGCCCCGCTCTAGCTGGAATCTTGAGCCGCTGGAGCGTTACTTTGCCGGTGTGGATTGCAGTGGCAATTGCAGTAATAAATCTGCTGCTGGTGTTGCTCTTGCTGCCAGAAACCCATCCAGCAGATCAAAGACGGGCCCTGCCTAGCAAACGGGCACTCAATCCTTTTACTCAACTGCTGAAGGTGTTTAAAAATCCAAAAGTGGGCAGCCTCTGCATTGCATTTTTTCTGTTCTTTCTTGCCTTCAACGGTTTTACCGCTGTGCTTGTGCTGTTTTTTAAACAGGTATTTAATTGGGGCCCAGGCCCTGCCACTAGCGCATTTCTGATCGTTGGCGTGGTAGCAACCGTGGTGCAAGGGGCATTAATCGGGCCCCTAGTTTCAAAATTTGGTGAACAAAGGCTCACATTATTTGGCCTTGGCCTGGTGTTAGTTGGTTGCCTACTAATTCCTGCAGCCCCAATTGGCAATGCCCAACCGGTGGTTTTTAGCGCCGTTGGCATATTGGCCCTAGGCACAGGGCTTGTTACACCTTGCTTGCGCAGTTTGGTATCTAGGCGCCTAGATAGCGATGGTCAAGGAGCTGCCCTTGGCAGCCTGCAGGGTTTGCAAAGCCTGGGCAGTTTTCTTGGCCCGCCTTTGATGGGGTTGGCCTTTGAACAACTGGGGTTTAGCAGTCCGTTTTTGTTGGCTGCAGCCTTGCTGCTAGGGGTGAGTTTCCTACTGCTAACGGAACCTTTAAACAAGCCAATTAGTGTTTTGTGATTGGCACTTAAACCCATGGCCGCCGTTGCACTAGCTCCAGAGCTCTACCTAAATCGAGAATTGGGTTGGATTGATTTCAATGAACGGGTGCTAGCTCAGGCAATGGACGGCCGAACACCGTTGCTTGAGCAAGCTAAGTTCAGCGCAATCTTTAGCAACAATCTTGATGAATTTTTTATGGTGCGGGTGGCATCTCTGAAATCACAAGTGGAAGCTGGTATTAGCAGCTTGAGTGTGGATGGGCTCACGCCACTGCAACAACTAATAGCAATTCAATCAAAATTAAGGCCAGTTTTAGAACAACAGCAGCAACACTATCGCGGTGAGCTAAAACCAAAACTAACCGAACATGGCGTATTTCTATTAGATTATCCTCAGCTAAATAATAAACAAAAAGAATGGATTGACAACCATTTTCGTGCTGCAATTTTCCCAGTTTTAACACCTCTTGCCGTTGATCCTGCTCACCCATTCCCGTTCATTAGCAATTTAAGCCTTAATATTGCGGCTTTAATTCGCGATCCAGAAACAGGAGAACAACAGTTTGCGCGGGTAAAAGTACCTCAGAAAAATATACCAAGATTTATCAAAATACCAACAGAACTTGCAGATCAAGCAGCTCCCGTTCTCTATAGCGCCGTTCCCCTAGAGCAGTTGGTGGCCTTCAACCTCGGGCTGCTCTTCCCTGGCATGGCAATTGAAGGGCACTATTTCTTCCGCGTTACACGCGATGCAGATTTGGAATTAAGGGAACTGGAAGCAGACGATTTAATGGTGGCATTACAGGAGGGGCTACGTAAAAGACGCATGGGTGGAGAGGTGGTGCGTTTAGAAGTAACAGACGAAATGCCACAAGATGTGGTTGATCTACTGATGGAAGGAATGGCGGTAGAAGCGGAGGATTTATATCGCATTAATGGACCCCTCGGCCTAGATGATTTATTTGCTCTCACCGGCGTAGCGCTTCCGCAATTAAAGGACGCTGCTCAAGTGGCCCGCATCGCTGCACCGTTAGCACGGGCCCAAAAAGCATTGCTCGCTGATGGCTCAATCAAAGCAGAGGAATTTGAAAGCGTCTTTGATGTTTTAAAGCGTGGCGATGTGCTTCTGCATCACCCCTACGACCTATTTAGTTCGTCGGTGGAGGAATTTATTGGCCAAGCGGCAGATGATCCCGATGTATTGGCAATAAAAATGACATTATATCGTGTATCTAAAGATTCAAAAGTTATTAGTTCTCTGATAACTGCAGCTGAAAATGGCAAACAAGTAATGGCACTAGTAGAACTAAAAGCCAGGTTTGATGAAGAAAATAATATTCAATGGGCTAGGCAACTTGAAAATGCTGGTGTGCACGTGGTTTATGGCGTTATCGGCCTTAAAACCCACACCAAGGTAACTCTGGTGTTGAGGCGCGAACGCGAGGAACTGCGTTCCTACGTGCATGTGGGCACTGGTAACTACAACTCCAAAACCTCCAGGCTCTACACCGACGTGGGCTTGCTTAGCGCCAGGCCTGAATTGGGGCAGGATCTAGTGGAACTCTTTAATTATCTAACCGGCTTTTCAAAACAACAAAGCTTCCGAAAACTTTTGGTGGCCCCCGTTACCTTGCGCGCAGGCATGGAATCTCTCATAAAAAGAGAAATCGAACATGCCAAGGCCGGCACCGAAGCTCACATCATTGTAAAAATGAATTCATTGGTGGATCCTCGCATCATCTCACTGCTTTATGAGGCTTCCAGAGCTGGAGTGAAGATTGAACTAATTATCAGAGGTGTATGCAGCCTGCTTCCAGGCCTAGAGGGCCACAGTAGCAACATTTCAGTAATAAGTATTATCGGACGCTTTCTTGAGCATTCGCGTATCTTTTGGTTTAAGAATGGCGGCGATGCTCAAGCTTTTATAGGTAGCGCCGATTGGATGGGCCGCAATCTTGATCGCAGGGTGGAAGCGGTAACTCCTGTGGAGGATCCTGAGCTACGTAGCAGTTTGGAGCAGTTGTTGCACATTTACCTGGCTGACAACCGCGGTGCCTGGGATATGCAACCAGATGGCCAATTCCTGCAGCGCCTGTGCAATGAAAACGAGAACAACTCTCAACTTGAGCTCATGGAAAACTGGAATGCAGTTCAAGGGCAAAACAGCTAAACAAATTGATAGGGCTCAAATAACTGATGTTTCTTATAGATAAAAGTTAAGAACTATGAGCAAAAACCAAACAAGAAACCAATCTCTAAACCGGCCCTTATTAGCTATTTCAAGGCAGTTAATCAGTGGTGCCCAAGCTTTAGGAGGAACATCAACAAAACGGTAGATTTTGTTTAGCGTTGATTTGCGGATTGTTTTCGCAAGCGGCACACAAATTAGCTGATAGCAGTGCTATGTTCTGGCCAAATTTAATATGAGAGGCCAGGGTGATGGGGACACCACTGGGGGCTCGAGCAGAAGGTGAAAAACCTTTGGCTCGCCCTGCACAATTACGCAGCACTTCCAAAACAAGTGGCCGATTGAGCACGGATTCAATCGGTTGGTATTTAAGCAATATTGGAAGGGTCCCTCTGCTCACTGCTGCAGAAGAAATCGAACTTGCCCACCAAGTGCAGCAGATGAAGCGACTGCTGGAAACAGTAGAAGCAGAGCGCACTCCAAGGCAGCGCCATCAAGTGCGAATGGGTTGCCGCGCAAGGGATCGAATGATGGCAGCCAACTTACGTTTAGTTGTTAGTGTTGCCAAAAAATATCAAAATCAAGGCCTTGAATTGCTTGATTTAGTGCAAGAGGGTGCGATTGGTTTAGAGCGGGCCGTTGATAAATTTGATCCGGCGATGGGATATAAATTCTCCACCTATGCCTATTGGTGGATTCGCCAAGGGATGACCCGCGCTATTGATAACAGTGCCCGCACCATTCGCTTACCAATTCATATCAGCGAAAAGCTCTCCAAACTACGCCGTATTACAAGGGAACTTTCCCATCGGTTTGGACGCCAGCCAAACCGGCTCGAAATGGCTCATGCCATGGGTATGGAACCGGAGGAGCTGGAGGAGCTGCTTAGCCAAAGCGCCCCTTGCGCTTCCCTTGATGCCCATGCCAGAGGAGAGGAAGATCGCAGCACCCTTGGTGAATTAATTCCAGATCCAGCCAGTGGCGAACCGATGGAGGGGATGGATCGCCGCATCCAAAAAGAACATCTCGGCACCTGGATTACCCAATTAAACGAAAGGGAGCAAAAAATTCTCAAATTACGCTTTGGCCTAGAGGGAAGCGAACCCCTTACCCTGGCTGAAATTGGTCGCCAGATCAATGTATCTCGGGAACGAGTGCGGCAATTAGAAGCAAAAGCAATACTTAAATTGCGATTGATCACCAACCAACAACAAGCAGCCTAATAATTAGGTGCTTACAGGTTTAGCGCTGATCACCGCTTGGTTAGGAGCTGTTTTTATTTTTGCTAGTTTAATAAGTAAGCGCTGGCCACAACAACAAGAATTAAGCCGAAAGGTTGTGCATATCGGCGCAGGCTTTGCTTTACCTATTGCTTGGGCTACTGAGATTCCAGTATCGCTTGCTCTTGCTGCTGCTGCACTAGCTAGCTCTTTAGCTCTAATAAATCATCGTTGGCGGCTTTTAGCTTCCATTGAAGATGTAGGACGTTTTAGCTATGGCACTGTTGCCTACGGCGCTTCTATCACTATATTGCTTGCATTTTTTTGGCCGCAGCGGGCAGACCTTGTATGTGCTGCCGTTTTAACTATGGCCTTAGCTGATGGTTTAGCTGGCTTGCTTGGGGCTAATTTCTCCTCTCATCGCTGGCAAATATTTGGGCAGACAAAATCAATCATTGGCACCGCCACCATGGCTCTAGTAACACTGCTGGTGTTAGCCCTACTCCTACCCAATTTGCCGTGGCATGTAGTGATTGCAATCGCCACAAGTGCAACTTTATTAGAGCAATTCAGTTGGGCCGGCTTAGATAATCTCACTGTGCCCTTACTCGTGGGCCTAATGGGCGCCTGGCTAAGTGGCTAGAAATTAACCAACAGCTTCTGCCAATTGCTCCAATAGGGTTTCAGTAGTAGCAAGGTCGATGCAGGCATCAGTAATACTTTGCCCGTAGATGAGCTGCGTAAGATCAACCGGAAGCTTTTGATTACCGGCCACTAGATGGCTTTCAAGCATCACGCCCATCACTGCACTACCGCCTTGCTTTACCTGGGTTGCCACCGCTTCTAACACCTCCCCTTGGCGGCGGTAATCCTTATTTGAATTGCCATGGCTGCAATCCACCATCACCCGATGGGGCAAACCTGCTGCCTTCAACTGATTCTCAGCTGCAGAGATCGCTTCTGGGTGATAGTTAGTGCCACTGCCACCACCCCTTAACACCAAATGACCATCCGGATTACCGGTGGTGGAAACAATGGCTGCATGGCCTTGGCGGTTGATGCCAAGGAAGTGATGGGGGCGAGAAGCGGCTTCCATTGCGTTAATTGCAACAGTGAGGCTGCCATCAGTGCCGTTTTTATAGCCGATTGGCATCGATAAACCAGAAGCCATCTCACGGTGAGTTTGGCTTTCAGTAGTGCGGGCGCCAATGGCGGTCCAGCTGATTAGATCAGCGATGTATTGGGGCACCACCGGATCAAGAAGTTCAGTGGCAGCAGGTAAACCACGTTCAGCAAACTGCAATAACAAATTGCGCGCTCGCCGCAAACCTGTATTGATGTCGTAGCTGCCATCGAGATGGGGATCGTTAATCAAACCTTTCCAACCAACGGTGGTACGCGGCTTTTCGAAATAAACCCGCATCACAATTTCTAAACTCGCCTGCAATCGCTCACGAATTTGCACCAGGGCGCCTGCATATTCTTCCGCAGCACCTAGGTCGTGAACAGAGCAGGGGCCAACGATAACTAGTAAACGACGATCTTCTCCCGCAAGGATGCGTTTGATCCGCGCTCGCGTGTTGCGAACAGTGAGGGCAGCCCTTTCGGTGAGGGGCATGTCGCTCTGCAAAATAACGGGAGCCACCAGTGGGCGGGTCTCCACCACATGCAGATCAGAGGTGGGCTGCATAACGGGGCACAGATGCCAGCTCCTTTGCACCCTAAAGGGTGAAGAATAGGAACAAATAATTTGTATCGCAGATGCTCATCGCCTATCGCGCTGCCGCTAGTGCCCGTGAAGCCCTCGGTGTGCCCCCACTGCCACTTGATGCCGCGCAAACCCAGGCACTTACTGAGTTATTGCAGCAACCACCCAAGGGGGAAGGCAGCTTCTTGCTCCAGCTGCTGAGTGAAAGGATCCCCCCTGGTGTGGATGAAGCGGCCTATGTGAAGGCCAGCTGGTTGGCAGCGGTAGCAAAAGAAGAACTAACCAGCCCCCTGGTGAGTTGTGAGGAGGCAGTGCAGCTGCTCGCCACAATGATTGGCGGCTACAACGTGGCAGCTCTGATTGAATTGCTATCACACCAAAAGCAAACGATTGCGGCAGCTGCAGCAGAAGCGTTAAGCAGCACGGTGCTTGTTTATGAGGCGTATCACGATGTAATGGAATTAGCAATTAGTAATAAATATGCAAAGCAGGTAGTTGATAGCTGGGCGGCAGCTGAATGGTTTAACAAAAAGGCGCCACTGGCGCAGGAAATAACCGTTCGGGTATTCAAGGTTGCAGGAGAAACAAACACCGATGATTTATCACCTGCCACCCATGCAACTACCCGCCCTGATATTCCATTACATGCCCAAGCGATGCTGGAAACGCGAATGCCAGGGGGTTTAGCGGAATTAGCTAAATTAAAAGCAACGGGTAATCCAATTTGCTATGTAGGGGATGTAGTAGGCACTGGAAGTTCACGTAAATCAGCAATTAATTCGGTGTTGTGGCACATTGGCAACAACATTCCCCATGTACCAAATAAACGTAGCGGAGGAGTAATTTTAGCAAATAAAATTGCACCGATATTTTTTAACACCGCTGAAGATTCAGGGGCATTACCTATTGAATGCGATGTTAGCCAATTAAATACAGGTGATTTAATCACAATACGGCCCCACGAAGGAACGATAGAGCGAGCGATTGGAGAAGAAAATTGCGGAGAGATAATCGCTAGATTTGAATTAAAACCAACAACATTATGCGATGAGGTGCAGGCGGGCGGGCGCATACCACTATTAATTGGTCGCGCCTTAACAGATAAAGTACGAATGCAACTTGCTATGCCAATCTCTGATGTATTTATACGCCCAAAACCTACTATTGAGAATACTAAGGGTTTTACTTTAGCCCAAAAAATGGTGGGTAAAGCTTGTGGGCTTGTTGGGGTGCGGCCCGGCAGCAGCTGCGAACCGTTGATGAGCACCGTTGGCAGCCAAGACACCACAGGCCCGATGACCCGTGATGAATTAAAAGAATTGGCCTGCCTAGGGTTTTCCGCTGATTTTGTATTGCAAAGCTTTTGCCACACGGCTGCATATCCCAAGCCGGTAGATCTCAAAACCCATGCCGAATTACCAGATTTCATTGAATCCAGAGGGGGGGTGGCCCTGCGGCCAGGTGATGGCATCATCCACAGCTGGTTAAATCGCATGTTGCTGCCCGATTCGGTGGGAACCGGCGGTGATAGCCACACCCGTTTCCCATTGGGCATTTCATTTCCGGCCGGTTCCGGCCTGGTGGCTTTTGCAGCAGCGATCGGCGCGATGCCATTGGATATGCCCGAATCGGTGCTGGTGAAATTCAGCGGCTCTTTGCAACCCGGTGTAACCCTGCGGGATGTGGTGAATGCAATTCCCTATATGGCAATCAAGCAGGGGCTGCTAACAGTAGATAAAACAAACAAAATAAATATTTTTTCTGGCCGCATTATGGAAATTGAAGGGCTACCAGATTTAAAATTAGAACAGGCATTTGAATTAACTGATGCCACGGCAGAACGCAGCTGCGCCGGCAGCACAATCAAGCTGAGTATCGCAACTGTTAGCGAATACCTACGCAGCAATATTGCGCTACTAAATAATATGATTAGCAATGGCTATGGCGATAGCCGTAGTTTGCAGCGGCGGATTAAGGCGATGGAAGCATGGCTAGCAAATCCAGTGCTACTAGAAGCTGATCAGGATGCTGAATATGCAGCGGTGCTTGAAATCAACCTAGATCAAATCACTGAACCAATTCTTGCCTGCCCCAATGATCCAGATAATGTAAAAACCCTTAGTGAAGTAGCTGGCGATCAGATTGATGAGGTATTTATTGGCAGTTGCATGACAAATATTGGCCATTACCGGGCCGCTGCAACCCTATTAAAAGACGAGGGGCCCAATGCAGCAAAGCTCTGGGTTTGCCCGCCTACCCGGATGGATGAAGCGATGTTAAAAGAGGAGGGCTACTACGCAATATTTGAAGCAAGTGGTGCCCGCATGGAAATGCCTGGATGCTCGCTATGCATGGGTAATCAAGCCAGGGTAGAAAATAACACCACGGTATTTTCCACTAGCACCCGTAATTTCAATAACCGGCTTGGTGATGGCGCCCAGGTGTATTTAGGCAGCGCAGAATTGGCCGCTGTATGCGCTCAACTCGGCAAGATTCCAACAAAAGAAATATATCTTGCGTTGGCAGCAAACAAAATAGACCCAAACAAACAAGAGCTCTATCGCTATTTAAATTTTGATCAAATCAAAAACTTCAGTGATGCCACTTGCTCAAGCTGATTCCAGGCGCTCAGTTCAGAGGTGACCCACCAACTGGGGGAATTGCTGCTGCAGGATTTTTTGCCGAGATCGCAGATCCTCGAGCAGCAAGCTGATCGCTGGATTATCAAGCCATTCAGTTAGCAGGATCAGAGCTTCACCACCGATGAAGTCATGTTTCCAGTCAAGCGGGCTGAGGTTGCTTTCAGCAGCAAGGGATATACAACTGCCGTAGGAAATGCTTGAAGCATCTTCCGTTATCCGATCCCATGGGCCAATGTCATAGCGATTAAGCGAACTGATCCCAGTAAATCCCCTAGCGCGAATAGCATTAGCAAGCTCTGGATAAAGATTATCGGGCACAATGAGTGTTGGAAACTTATTAATATCTCCAAAGCTGAGGCCTCGCTCATTGGCCAGTGGATGGCAGTAGCTAACCACCAGTTCGCCAGGCCAATCCCAAAGGGGTATTACGGTTAATTCAGGGGATGAAGGTAAACCCTTGAGGTCACTTGTTATCAAAGCATCAATGATCCTGCCTTGAAGCAGTCCAAGCATTACTGCATTGCCCCGGTGGTCACAGGTACCGAGAAGCCAACCAGGCATAGGGGCCGCGCAAAGCTGCGGCCTTATGTAGTGGGTGGCATCAAGCCGCAGGGGACGGTGGCCCAGGAAGCGAGCCTGCTGGTGAACAAGCCGCTGCAACGCCAAAAGGGTGAGGTCTCCCTGCAGCTCAAACTCAGCGTTCCTCACCAGCTCAAGACCTAAGACCTTGAGGCTGGCTCGAATTCGGCGTGTTACGGAGCTCTCGTCGCAGTGGGAACTACGTGCAGCAGCAGCGCCTGAACGCAGCCACTGCACTAGATCCAAAGCCTCCATCTGCTCAAGAGCTAGCAATTTGTTATTACCAGCTTTAGTTGGCTAAAATAACATTAAATAGCAATAAAAGCACATACAAAATCACATGCCAGCTTGCGAATAACGCAAGCCCCTTGGCTTAGCCTACGGCTTCATGATGCTTAAGTTATGTGTACCTGATTCTTTATTGGGCAAATTTCGAGATATCGCGGGCATTACCTACTCATGGTAGTAGCAATATGCAGAACTACATTAATATCAGGCTTGCGAATCTTGCAATTTTGGGAATCCCCCCCAAAGGTTAAGAATAAAATCCCACATTTGCTCTAAATTAAGAGAAATTCTTCAACAAACAAGTTGAGATATCTAAAAGATGAAGAACATTATTCAGAATCGAGTTTTAGCACTCTCATTGCTTAATATTCTTGGCAGCTCCCATATGGTGTCAGCCAGAGAGCTGCGCGAAGCTATAGCAAAGGAACTTAATTTAGATTCAAAAGCATTGAGCCAAGCGCCTGATCTACAGCAAATTACCTTTAATAATCAGTTTAATAATCAAATAGACTTGGTTTTATTATTTCTATTCAATTCAGGCCTTATAGAGTGCCCATACGAAGCAACTTATACGCTTAGTGAAGCTGGCCAACAGCTGCTTGCAAAATCTCCTTCCGATCAGGAACTGCACGATGAAATGTCAGCAAAAATCAAGCGTCTGCCGGCTGAAGATTTTAAAGAATTCATACTTAGTTTGCGTCAATTAAGCATTGATTCCGCTCAGGAAATCGCCGACCAAATACCCATGGATGATGATCCGGAAATATCAGATTCCTAAATCAAATTAAACCCTAAACTCTCCACCCACTGAATAAGCGTCTGCATTTGACCAGTCAAACTTCAGGGTTCCAATGCGCCCACCGGCAACACAAAAACGCCATCGGAGCGTTGATAGCCATAACCCTTGCCGCACACCACCGCTAGGAAAGCAGGCTCCCCTGCGCCTTAAGTATCAATTTGTTCACAAAACTGCACGATTGCATCTACTTCCACGCCATATTTATCTCGGTAATGGAATACTTCACCATCCATCGCCTGCGTTAGCACCCGCAGGTCGCGTATCACAAGTGATTCAAATAAAAAACCAAACCATTCCAGATCATTAAGCAAGCGATCTGGGAAATGCATTTACAGAAATAACGCCCAAACCAGGCCGCCAAGCCAAACTGTGCAAACGCAAGCTTGTTACAACCCTGAACCAGGAAACCCTGCTGTTTGAACCAGCCCAGCCGCAGCTGGGGGCACTGAAAACAGTGCTGGCATTCCCTAGCACCTACAGCGTTGGGATCACAAGCCTGGGCTATCAAGTGGTGTGGGCAACCCTTGCCAAGCGGCCTGATGTGG
>Ga0310077_100022_pt1 | contig 14639 bp, 22 predicted proteins | sample LakEriER1TotalB5_FD_194434 | JGI IMG/M metagenome (GOLD analysis project Ga0310077, IMG submission 194434) | Enriched freshwater cyanobacterial communities from Lake Erie, Ontario, Canada - ER10.Total.B5 | ecosystem: Environmental > Aquatic > Freshwater > Lake | place: Canada: Ontario | collected...
CCTCAGAGCAAGTTATGGCCGCCAGAAGCCTTTTGGTTCTTTTTTAATTCCAACGATCTTTACTCATGAACCTTCGCCCCTACCAGACTCAATTGATCACCGATATCCGGCTGCAATACCAGCTTGGCAAGCGTTCAGTGCTTGCGGTACTTCCGACCGGCGGCGGCAAAACCGTCTGCTTTTCATATATTGCCCAGGCTGCGGCACGTAAAGGCAACCGTGTCTGCATCCTGGTGCATAGGCAGGAGTTGCTGGATCAAGCCAGCCGCAGTCTTAGCGGCATGGATGTGCAGCATGGGATTATTGCCGCTAAACGTGGCATGGATCTAAGCCATGCGGTGCAGGTTGCGAGTGTCGGTACCGTAGCCAGGCGGCTACACCTTCTGCCAAAGGATTTCTTTCAGCTTTTGGTGGTTGACGAGGCGCATCACACCACGGCAAAACAGTGGGACGCCTGCATCCAGCATTTCCAGGCTGCCAAACTGCTAGGCGTTACCGCTACACCTATTAGAGGTGACGGTCGCGGCCTGGGTGAGCATTACCAATCGATGGTGCAAGGGCCTAGCGCTGCATGGCTAACGGATAACGGATTTCTGGCACCTGCCAAGGTGCTGGCACCGCCGGGCTTTAGTAGCGCCGGGCTGCGTAAGCGTATGGGTGATTTTGATATGTCTCAAGCTGGTGAACTGCTCAAGCAAGGCCAAGCGATGGGCGACTGCCTGACGCATTATCGGCAACACCTCGCAGGCAAAACCGCGATTGCATTCTGTTGTTCGGTCGCTCATGCCGAAGCGGTCGCAAGGCTGTTCCAGGATGCAGGTATTGCGGCTGCCAGTATTGATGGCAATACCGATAGTGCTCGCCGCCGCCAGTTGCTTATAGATCTCGGCACCGGCAAGCTAAAAATACTCAGCAGTTGCTCACTTATCGGTGAAGGTGTTGACGTCCCGTCAGTTGGCGGCTGCATCTTGCTGAGACCTACCGCAAGTGTTGGGTTGCATCTCCAGATGATCGGTAGATGCCTGCGCCCGCAACCAGGCAAGCGTGCAGTAATTCTGGATCATGTCGGCAACAGCCTGCGGCTGGGCCATCACCTAGAGGAGCGTGAATGGAGCCTAGATGGCGCCACTAAACGCGATCGGGAAGCATCGCCATCGGTCAAGGTGTGCCCGCAATGCTTCAGCACCTGCGCCACATTGGCGGCGGTATGCGGTGAATGCGGCCATGAGTTCCGCGCTGAGGTGCGCGAGCTAAAGGTTGTAGAAGGTGAGCTAAAGGAGTTAGCAGTTACCAAGCGCCGCGAGCAAGGCAGTGCTCAGTCGTTGGAGCAGTTAGTGGCATTAGGTCAACAGCGTGGATATAAGAACCCAGTGGCATGGGCTAAGCATTTATTGGCGGCACGCCAAACCAAAGCACAATGGAGCAAAATCAAATGAGCAAGTTCTGCATTGATTTAGAAGGCGTTGCAATGCCTGATGCAATCGCGGCAGTTGTTGAGGCTTGGTATGACGCGCAGAATACTGAATTTTTTGATTGGGTCGCAGATTTAAGAATGCAAATTAAACGCGAATTTGGACGAGGATGGACGATTGATGCAGTTCAAAAAACAAAATTAATCCCACATGGCTTATGCCGATTAACAAAAAAACCAAGCAACGGCAGCCGTACTTCTATTGTGCTCCAAATCGAATGGCTGCCAAAAAATGCAAAACTTATTTTTAGAATTGCAAGTCGAATTTGTCGCGACCATATTGAACTTGACTTAACTTTTGCAGAATGTCTGGATAGAGCTTTTGGCATGGAAACAGAAACAATTAATATAGAATTAAAAAGAAGAGGTATTATGCGTGCCATCTGAGCAAACAATCCAGCAACACATCCGGCTTGCTTGCAGTATTGGCACGTGCCGCCTGTTTCGCAACAATACCGGCACGCTGCGGGATATAAATGGCCGCCCGGTCAGCTTTGGATTATGCAAAGGCAGCGCCGACTTGATTGGTTGGCGTAGCGTCACCATTACACCTGAGATGGTGGGTCAGCAGATAGCAGTATTTACGAGCATTGAGGTAAAAGCTGCCACCGGCAGGATCCGCCCAGAGCAGCAGCAATGGTTGCAAGCGGTTGCAGCCGCCGGTGGAATTGCTGGTGTTGCAAGGAGTGTGGGCGAGGCAATGGATTTATTAAGCATTACAACGGACGACTGTTGACAGGAGCGGACTAGGGTGTAGGATGTGAGCAAGGAGGCGAGAGCTTCCACCCCAACCCGAGGATCATGACTACCCTTGCAATTTTGATAGCAGTTTTGCTATTGCCACTCCTAATAATTCTCTGGGCCGCCGAGACAACCCCGCAACGTGCCAACCGTCTGCGCAGTAACGGCTGGAGCCAGCAACGCATTGCAGATCACATGCAAATCAGCCGCTATCGCGTGCGGATGGTGCTGGCATGAAAGTTTTTATTGCGCTAGTCGTTGGCTTCAGCATGTACGCCATCGGCTATGTCGGCGGACGTGACACACAATTGCAACAACCCACATCTATTTGCCAGCTCAAGCAATGACCATCAGCAACGCCGATTACCACGCTGATCCGGCTATCAGTGCCAGCCAGCTAAAAACGGTAATGCAATCGCCTTACCACTACTGGAGCAGGTACTTAGATCCTGACCGTGTAGCTATGGTGCCCACTGCCGCTATGCGCCTGGGCTCACTTGTGCATTGCGCCGTATTGGAGCCCGACGAGCTATCTAAGCGCTACCAACTGGCGCCTGATAGGCGTACAAAGGAAGGCAAAGCCGCCGTCATTGAGATGGCTGCTGCTGGCATTGAAGCGGTATCCGAAACCGATCTAGCGCAGGCATTGCAAATGGCTGATGCAGTGCGCAGCAATTCAACTGCTGCCTTGCTGCTATCTAATGGCGCCGCTGAGCAGTCGTTTTGGTTTGACGACATACCCACCGGGATGCGCTGCAAATGCCGCCCTGACTGGCTCAGCGCTGACGGTGCAACCATCGTCGATTTGAAGACCTGCCAAGACGCCAGCCCCGCATCTTTTGCCAAAGCAGTAGCAAATTTTGGTTACCAGATTCAGGCGGCTCACTACCTTGCAGGGACTCTAGCAACGCGCTTCATTTTTGTTGCAGTCGAAAAGACTGCACCTTATGCAATTGGTGTCTACGAGCTTGATACTGAAGCATTGATTCATGGCAGCATCGCCCGCCATAACGCCTTGCAGATTCTCCAAGACTGCAAGGCAGTCAACGGTTATCCCGGATACACCGACGGCGGCATCCAGACGCTACAGCTACCGGGCTGGGCGCTAAAAGACAACACTTCCATTACATCAGAGGATTTCTAAGATGAGCGCCATTACACAATGGACCCAAGAGCAAACGCAACTGATCTCCAGCACGATTGCTCCTGGTTGCACCGCTGACGAGCTTAAGCTTTTTGCTTATGCGTGCCAACGCACCGGGCTAGATCCGTTTAGCCGTCAGGTATACGCAATTAAGCGCAGTGGCAAATTATCGATTCAGACGTCAATTGATGGTTTGCGCAGTATTGCTGAACGCACGGGCCAGCTCGATGGCAGCTCAACCGAATGGTGCGGTGACGATGGCATCTGGGCTGATGTATGGCTTGGCAGTAAGCCTCCTGCCGCCGCTAAGACCACCATCTGGCGTAAAGGTTCTACTCACCCATTTGTCGGCACAGCATTATTTCGCGACTACAACGCCAACCAAGGACTTTGGTCCAAGATGCCAGCCGCGATGATTGCCAAATGCAGTGAGGCACTGGCGTTACGAAAGGCGTTTCCGGCTTGCGCGGGCCTTTACACAGTGGATGAAATGGAGCAGGCTGAAACCGTAACGGTAACGGCAACACCCGCGCCAGCTCTTGCACCTGCTCTTGCACCTGCTGCATTTGCCGGTGATGCCAAGATCTTTGCTGCTGGTAAGGCAGCAATTGCAAAAGCGACCAGCATTCAGGCATTGGAGTCCCTTGCCGCCCGCATGGAGTTACGCAAAAATGATTTATCACAGCAGCAATTTGATACGCTGCTTGAGTTGTCGCTTGCGCGTGAAGCCGAGCTAGTGCCACCTGCTGCACCATCCACTGACAACGACGCGGACCCATTCGCCGATGACTGACCCCACATCGCTATCCACCGATGAGCTTGCCGCACGATGGGGGCTAAAACCCGCAGCGTTGCGGCATCATCGCAGCAAAGGCACTGGCCCGGTGTACCAACGCCTATCCCGCAATTTCCTGCCGCTAGGCAGCCCCTATGTGATTTATTTTCTTGAAGATGTCTTAGCCTTCGAGGCTGCCCATTCGATTACCCCATTGAACTAATTCCCATGAGTCTCTACGCATCTGGCATTATCCGCATTATCTCAGACCCAGTATTAAAAAGCTTCGACAGCGGCACCCAGGTTGCAAACTTTGCAGGAGGCATTCAGGAGGGAAAAAATGCCAAGACTGGCGAATGGATTAACAACGTCATTGATATCGAAGTTTGGGGCAAAAGCGCCGAGGTGATAGTTGATCGCTGCAAAAAAGGTGACAGCATCATGGTTACCGGAAACGTGAAACGCCAAGACTGGGAGGATAAAAAGACTGGTGATAAACGCAGTAAGCACGTATTAGCTGTTAGCAGGTTTGAGTTTTTGCCACGCGCCAATAACGCCAGCGACGAACCTGCGTTCTGATGGCTGAACCATCCTGGAAACAACTCAGCTTAATCCCGGAATCAGTGTTGAAAAACACTGTGCTACGGGCGTGTGGCATCGAGCCACCCGTAAGCGCAATTTGTAGGTTTTTTGATGGCGGCCTGTTTCGCGTTTTTGCAACGGTTCCGCCTGGGGTAAATTACGCCGAGGGCATCCAATTTACACTTTATCAGGAAAGTGGTAGCAGATTATTCGACGATTGCAAACAGGTGCTGCGAGCCGCAAAAGCGGCCAGCGGCACACCTACGGGGGATGCGTTGCGGCAATGGTTTTCCTATTACACGGTAAAACTATGAGCGACGTGACAAGGGAATACCTGCAAAACATCGGGCGCTATCCGCTGCTCACCGGATTGCAGGAAATCCAACTAAGCCGCAAAGTGAGGGTCTACATGGAGTTGCGCAAGCTCGAAGGTGAACGAACGCCAGAAGAAAAGCGGAAAATAAGGGCAGGCATCAAAGCTAGAAATGCCATCGTGAATGCAAACCTTCGGCTTGTGGTGCATATTGCCAAGCGCTATACAACACGCCTAAGGTCTTCAAGCATGGAGCTCATGGATCTCGTTCAGGAGGGCAGCTTTGGTTTGCAGCGGGCGGCGGAGCTTTTTGACCCTGAGAGAGGCTATAAGTTCTCCACCTATGCCTATTGGTGGATTCGCCAGGCATTATCGCGGGCCATAGATACCAAAGAGCGACTTGTTAAAGTGCCGCAGCAGACGTTAGATAAATTTTATAAGGCATTGCGTATTGAGGCTCAATATATGCAGGAGAACGGTTGTAAGCCCAGCAAAAAATTGCTTGCTGAATTGATGGGTATTACATTAGAGCAATTATTGGCATTGCAAGATTGCAGCGTCACGCATCAAAGTCTGGATGTATTGATAACAGATGATGGCAACCCACTACTTGATTTAGTTGCTAGCCCTATTGAAGAGCAATATGAATCAGATTACGACAAAGAACATCTTCAACTGGCGATGTTTTATCTAACCGACAAAGAACAGGATCTAATAAACAAACGCTATGGCTTGGGACGCGATGAACCAGAACCGTTGGTGCTATCAACAATTGCGGTTGAATGTGGCGTAAGCCGTGAACGGGTACGGCAACGAATTGACACGGCATGTAGAAAGTTAAAACTAATGATGCAAGAATATACGTTTCCACCACGGGCGTGTTGAGTGTATTAGAAACATTGTACTGCATTCCAAGATTGCAATATGGTTAACTGCTTGAGATAATAATTTAGATTGATGCGCATTTTGTTTTATTAAGGTACTGCATAATCTAGCGACTTCTTTGCTATCAGGGCAGTTAAGAACAAGACGCGCTTGGGTCTCGACTGCCAATTGCTCCTCTAGACTTAATTCCACTACCATCCACTCCATAATCCAATGCTCCCAAGTAACACAGTATAACCATGACTGCACCAACGCTCATCCGTGTAGGTTACATGTGGCAGGTAACTTATGCCAATGGTGCAATGAAGGAGCACAGCCAAACTTGGCAGGCGATTATATATTTTCATCAGGCAATGGAATGTTATCAACGCGACGCAGGTAGCTCAGAAGCTTTACAGCTCTCTCAAGACTCCATTCTGGATGCTGCGTCCACCAGCCCCACAATTCCGAATGACCTTTCTGGCGATTATGCACCGAGCAGCATGGAGCAAGATTAGATTTTGCTGTATGCCCACCAGATTTTTTTGGCACAATATGATCTAACGTCATATTAGCAAATTGTTCGCCGCAGATGTAACAACAACTATTCCAATCTTCAATAATAGATTTCCTAAACTTATGCTTTGTAATTTTAGCTGATACTAACTCCGTCTCGTTGATGTGGTGGCTCATAAGGCTCCGGCATTTCGTGGGGAATTACTTCGTAATCAAGCAAATGAGCGTTACTTTGTGAAATCTCCTCGAGGCGAGCCGCTATGCCAGTTGCTACATCATCACAGGAATATTCACTATCCACTACCATCATGGCGCTTATCTCGACTAGGTAGCGGTTCATGTTGCAGGCTCACAGGTAATTTCGACGCCGTTGGAATCGCGTGGTCGTAGTCTAAGCCACAAACCACCCAAACTTTTCGGGTGCACTATTCTCTCGACGGCAAATCCCGTGGAGTTTTTAAACTCTTCTTTGTAAGTACCCGTTTGCAATGCCCATCGATTCTGGATTGTCTGGGTGCCATTAGCTGAAATATTATATGCAGGATGGCTAATAATTGAACGCTCATGATTATGCCCATTAACTACAATTTGCGCCTGCGGGAAGATATTAAAATACTTTTGACCGGTTGATTTAGATGCACCTGACCATGCACCATGGTGAAATGCCAGTGTAGCTCTACGTGTTTTGCCAGTTGTACCATCTGGATTACGTTGAATAAATGTAAACCAGATAAAACCTTGATAGCTCATATGCTGCACCTTGGATCCTTGCTTACGCATTAACCTGGTAACATTTTCTAGCGGGTCAATCTCATTGTGAGTCAATATTGATGTTTCGTGATTGCCGTCACTCATCATTACAATTGTATCTTTCCAATTGCTAAACCAGTTGGCAGTTTCGTTAAACACTAGATCAAAATAGTTATCGCCCATGTGTTCTGGGCGTATTGAACTTTTGGAACCGCGCTTATCTGACCTGCTTTGCATTAAGCACATCACATCACCAAAAAATAAAGCAGGTGCTTTCTTTGCCGCAGCTTCATCTAAGTGTTTTGCTAATAACTTGCGGTTGCACTTGGGGTTGTCTAGATGTATATCAGATGCCAGAAAGAAATCAAATGCTTTAGTCGTGCTTGTGTAGGGGATGCGGAGTTCAAGCACCGCATTGCTGTGGCGCTTGAGTTCAATCATGGCTTAACCAAAACACACCACCCCGTTGATGCCCCATCGATAAGCCAGCGCCTATCCCAGTTTTTTCTGCTGTATCGCACACCAGCACCATTTTGATTTGTTGTGTAGCCACCGGCGAGTAGATCGGCTTCTCCATTGGGGTCGTTATGGATCCAATAGTTTTGATCAAATCCAATCACCACACTCCAATGCCCGCCCCCACTTGGCGCCTGCACAGGCCCTTGGTGAAGCCAGCCCACCGCCACAGCCCTACCAGATTTCAGCTCCAGTTCAAGAAGCCCAGGCGCCGCATTCGTCACGAATCTTGCTTGTAGACCTAAAGAACGCAGTGTTGAAAGTTGACTTTGAGAGTCGGTAGTGTCGCCATATTTTGCGCGAATGGCATTGTATTCATCATCGCTCTTTACTTTGCCATAAAACTTGGCAATCATCGCGCAACTACTGGAGAAGCACTCGCGGTATCCGGTCCCGCTGGCGTTGTCGTTTTGATTTTCCCAATTCACCTTGAGTAGCACTGATGTTGCCTTCTTGCTTATGCCCCAGAGTTTGCCTTCCGCTTGACGGCGGCGGCGCAATCCTGGCTCGGCTGATGTACCTGGGTTTATGTACAACATCATTGCGCTGGGCACCGCGTCATAATCTGACTCGCGGAGGCATCTACTAATTTTGACGAAATCTGCGCTACCGCAGAAATGCCAACCCACGTTGTACGCAAAGCTAACCAGTGCATTCTGCTGTGCTGGCAATAATGATGTTTTCCAGCCAGGTACAGTAGATGCCAGCGCTGGCACGATCTTGTTTTCGATTAGATCCGACAGCATTCCATCCGCCACCTCGCGGCTAATCGTTTCACCTAGTTGCACTGGCCGATCTTTCCACTTAGTAAATCCCCATCCAATGGTTACTACGCCAGCAGGGCATATATAAGCCGCCTCGCTGAAACCTTCAAACTCGCGGATTAGTTTCGCCGCAGGTTCCCATATCAATGTGGGTTTTTGCGGTGGGTCGCTCCTAAATAACACCAAAAATTCGGATTGTTGCTTTTCACCAAGCTGGTCCCACGCAAAATGCCATGCCGCCATTTGGTGCGGGAGCGGCGGCTTACTTGTAGCTTTTGCCGCTGCAAGGAAGTTGCTCATCAGCGGCGCTTAGGAAATGCCAACCGCGCAAACTGAAGCAGCAATTGCAGCCAGCTATTAGATTTTAATGGTGATAATGCAATCAATTCTGAACCGGCAGCCACAACAATGGCAATAGCAGCAACTTGGGAGGCGTCCACGAAACTGTGGCAAACGTCACATCCAGTCTAGCTGCTACTGCACTTCTAATTTGGTAACGCGATTCTCCACTTGATTGAGCCGGGTGAACATCTCACGGTTACTTTGTTTTATGTCCACATGCAAAATTTCAAGCGAACTGGCAATATGTTCTACCGCGCTGGTAAGGCGCACTATTGAAGCAGACGCTTCCTCGTTCCTGCGGCTATAGCCAAAAAAACCCATCGCCGCAATTGACAAACTAGCGCCTGCCGCAGCAGCAAGGATTTCAATCACTGGCCCAAGCTGTTGTTGCGCTTATTCTAGCGAATTACAAACCCGTCGATTCCCACGGGGTTAGCGGAAGATGGCGACGTTTACCAAAGCCATGTCAACAAACAAATTACTAGATGTAACCCCAGTGTTAATACGAAGTGTTGTTGTGGTCATTGTGGTTGCTCCGGTGGCAGCAGCACCCCGGATAGCAGACTGCCCTTGTGTTCCTCCGGTATCGTTTGGAAGCGCCATAGTTGTCGCCACATAGTTAGCATCCGCCAATGCCGTTGTGAAGTTTACGGTGTAATCCCCCGTCCCGTTATCAGTAATGCTGCTCACGTTAAAACTAGCCCTAATAGCAACAGTGCTTGTACCATTAAAATTTACCCATGCGCGGCATAGTTGACTGCCAACTACCGCAGGAGTAAGTATCTTACTGGCACTATAAAAGGTAACAGGGTCTGCGCTTAATGTAGTATTTGCATTAGCACTAAGCGTCACCGTAGTGCTTGCGATACTGCTAACGGTTGTACCCGGTGCAATCCCTTCGCCTACAACAAACATACCAGCAGCAATGCCAGTAGCTGACGCCACAACTAGGCTGGTGGTGCTAGCGGTAACAGTGCCAGTGGTATTTACACCATTAACATCTGAGGTGCTAGCTAATGCGGTGCCGCCAATAGTGCCATCGCTGTTGAGGACGATGTTGTTACTGCCGCTGCTGGCGTTCTTGAGGTTTGTCGTGGAGAGTGTGCTCATGGTGGGTTAGCGGAAGATGGCGACGTGTAAAAAAGAAGTATCCGTTAGGTTGGCGTTTTCTAAATGAGCAAAGCCAAATCCTGCTGTTGTTGGTGAGTTGTAGTTGTTGTTATTAGAAGGCGACACATTCGACGCTATGTTGTTTGACGATATAGCTGCACAGTAATTTACATCCACCATTGCCGTTGTAAAGTTAACTGTATAAATGCCAGTCCCGATATCAGTAATGCTACTTACATTCCCACTAGCCCTAATAGCAACCGTACCCGTACCGTTGAAGTTCACCCAAGCGCGGCAGCCGTAAGCCACAGCAGATGAGCCATAGCCGGAGTTAAACGCAAGATTGCCCGAGGCGTCTTCTGTTGCCGTACCAAATGCAAGGCTGCCAGCGGTGCTGCCGTTCTTCAGGAGCTGGTTGGCAGAACCTGCACCAGTCGGCAGGGTCAGCGTGTTGCTACCTGCCACGGCTGGTGCGTCAATTTCGGTGTACCCAGAGGTACTGCCGTTAAGCCTAAGTGTCATGGTGTTACCTCCAGTGCAGCCTTGATGGAATCAGGGTCAGCCGCTGCATCAATAACTTCCTGAACCTCGCTGTACTTATCGCGGATCTGCTGGCGGGCGGCTTCGGCGGCGAGCGCATCGGCACCAGGGATCTGCTTGGCGATGATCTCATCAAATGGCTTGAACTCCTCAGCGCGTTGCACCCGGCGTTTATCGTGGCCGATCTCGCGGCACTTAGCTAGGTCATGCTCAATGCAGCAGTCACCCATCACCCAGGCACCACGGAAATACCGGTCGCTTGGCACCTCATCAGTGGTAACGATTTCGTACGGGACTCCGGGTGGCACGTCCTTTAGTGCCAGTTCAACTGACTCAGCGGGGATGATCACGGCAACGGTGCCGTCGGTGTTGCTGTAGATGATGCGTGAGGTGGTCATGGTGGTGCTCATGGGGGTGATAGGTTAGCGGAAGATGGCGACGTTAACTAAGGCAAAATCACCCAAAGTGGCGGAAGTAGATCCATCAACTGGGGTGAGTATTTTGACGGATCCAGTACTAAGAGTGCCAACAGCAGCAGGCCATCTTTGCGTTGTTGTGGGAGTTGTCGTGGGTGCCCCAGATGCAACCACCGAATAATTCGCATCCGCCAATGCTGTAGTGAAATTGACCGTATAATCCCCGGTGCCATTATCAGTAATACTGCTGACATTAAATGAAGCCCTAATCGCTACAGTGCCGGTGCCGTCAAAGTTCACCCACGCCTTCGCTAGGCCGCTAGCTTGATCCGCACCAAGTTTCGCGGCTGTTACCGCATTAGCTGCAATATCATCCGTCGTGATACATGAATCAGGTAATCCACCTGCGCTGATACCCGTGACTGACCCAGATCCGTTGATAGTAATAGGCATAACTACACCACCACCCAGCTAGCGCCGGACGGAATCGTCACCGTAACACTGGAGTTAATTGTCACAGGCCCTGCCGTTACGGCGTTTTTGGATGCAGTCAGAGTATAGCTGGTAGTAACCGTTTGATCATTCTCAAAGAAAACTTTATCTGTAGATCCGCCAGTTGCTCCGCCGCCTGCCGCTGCCCAGCTAAGGGTGCCGCTGGCATTACTAACCAGCGCATATCCTGATATAGCAGCATCAGCATTCGGTAACGTCCATGTCACATTGCTGGCAACTGTTGCCGGCGATTGGAATGCAACATAATTACTACTGTCAGAATCAGCAAACCTCAGATCACCCTGCGCGTTAAGCGTTAAGTCGCCTCCATATGCAGTTAACGCCCCAGCACTACTAATGCCAAACCGGCGTGTCCCTCCTGTTGTAATGTCAACAGCATCAGCACCACTAGAAAATACCCCGGTATTTAAATCGCCGGTAAATGCAACCCCTGGTAATGCCGCTGTACCAGCAGCAGCAGCTAGTACACCAGTCATGGTGCCGCCTGCCAAGCTCAGCAGCCCCAGGTTTGCGCTAGCTAGTGTGCCAATTGTTATCCACGCGCTATTAGCAGCGTTGCGTTGTTTCAGTAGCCCGGTAGTTGTATCAGGCCACCACTGGTAGGCATACATTGTCGCCGGTTCTGTGGCACCGCTGTTATTAGATACGATTGCTGCCAGTCCACCATTTAAATCGCTCCGTACTGCTGCACCAGTACCGTTAGAAATTATGTAATCGTGTTGAGCCACGTTAAATGCGCGTTTGTAGTTGCATTCTAGCCTGCATTACCAAACCCAACTGCACTCCAGTTGAAATTACGATTAACCGCAGTGCCAGCAGCGTTTTTAAATTCAACTGTGAACCCAGTGCCACTAACGCTAGTAACAACAAAAAAGTCACCGGTTGCCATATTTTGCGCTGTAATGCCGATGCTCGGCAGGTAGGCATTCACGCCACCAATCAATGCAGTACCGCTAAAAAATGGATTTGTGAACACCACTGCTAGGGCTGCGGCACCACTAGCAATAGCTGTTGCGCTCTGCTCAGTACGGCGCTGGAATGATGCATTATATCCAAGCTCATCAATTAATATATTTTGGTCTATTGCATCACTTGTCAACTCAGCTTTAAATTCAAACGCACGACCTTTAAATGTACCGTTTACAAATTCTCTATAGCTGCTCCATGTAGGGCTTGATAGTGGATTGTCATTTGTTGATCTTAGTAGTAATTTTGCATTCACTTTATCAGTGATGCTACCATCCCAATCGGGCCAATCGTCTACATCGTTTGTACGGTTATCAATTAAATCGGCAGGATAGTAGCCTCGGGTGACGAAATAACGGCTTAGATCAAGCGAAAATACATTTCCTAAATCAAGCGTATTAGCAAATGCATAACTGCCAGAAGCTAATACATTACCTACAACATCAAATACTGGCATCAAATCAACATCGACAACATCGTCTATGTCATCCGCGCCATCTAACGTAAGTGCGTCATATTCATCACTATAAAAAACGTTTGTCTTAACACCTTGGAATGGCGGTGCATCAGCATCTTCACGCCGTACCTGAATCGGTAATGGATCTAAGGCATCAGGGAAATCTACAATTACGCTTGTTTCGTTGGTGCTTTGCCTGCCGCCGTCATCTTCAAACTTGACAAGACACTCACCTTGGATGAGAGGTATTATTGCTTCGGTGCTACTGCCAGATTTTGCTGGTATTAAGTCAACGCTGTTGCTCCATGTACCAGTGCCATCGGTAAGGCTGCTATGGCGGATATGAATTTTGCCGCCAATCTTTACATCAAGATCAACAGTCTCCACCCATCGCAGCCGTGCGCTATTTGCGCTGATTGGTTCAATCGTTAAACCTTGTACATCTCCCGGTACAGCGGTTTTACCAAATGCGGTAAAGGTAATTTCGCTTGGATCTGACGGTGCTTTTAATGCATTAAAGCTAAATACTTTTATTTCGTAGAATCCGTCTGATGTATCTAGAATTTCATAATTTGGCCCTTGAGCATTTGCTGTATTCCAATTGCCATTATCTACCCTGTATTGAATTAAATATTCGCTCACACCACGTATAGGTTGCCACGATACTGCAATTTTTACTGCGGCACGACCCGTCGCAGCGTATATAATTTCTTGTGCTTGGACTCCATCAGGTGGTAATGGTTTGAACGGTATTGCTGTTGTGTTAGGTCTTGTTAACTCTTGCCCAGATTCAACATAAGTATATTTGCTAGCATTATGCATTAATGCCGTGACCGCATAAGACGTTGGGTCCGCTTCAGTAATTGACAACACACGCCATGTAGTTGATTCAACTGTTGTATTTTGTATCATCCAAATGCTATTAACATTTGGCGTTGTAGTTAATGCACTAGCAAGAGTTACAACTGCGCCCGCAACAGATAATATTGTTTTTGTTTCAATCGTGCCATCAGGCATTATTATTGACATTGTAGGGCTATTTGTAGTTGCTAAATCCGTATTATTTACATCATCAACTGTAATGGTAGTTGTAGTCGCAGCAGATATTCTGCCGCCTCTTCGTACTACTGCTTTTAACGGATCTGCAATTTTTATGATTTGGCCTGGTCTTACAATAACTCCTTCAGAAACACTAATTTTAAAATTTACAACGTCAGTTTCGTTGGTTTCTGAATAAATAAGCCATTTACCCATTCGTGATGCTTGCCCGCGACTGGTGCAAGCAAAAGCTTTAATCTGTGATGGCTCCCATCCGTACTTATTAATCCCTTCAGTGTCTTCTACAATTTCGTAGTTTATGTCTTGCGTTAATAAATCTTGGTATGCCACTATCGCAGCAGTATGTCTATTTGTAATGCTGCTGCCAGTATAGTTAAACCCTTCTTCACCTACGTTAGCCAGCGTAAATAAACAAGCGGCATCTGCTGGTGCATCTTGGCTTATCGTTAGCGAACCAGTGGACCAATACGGCATTACCCGCATGACGCTGCATAAATCATTGATTAATGTGTAAGCATTGTCTTGGTTTTGTATTAATGCATTGCAGCTAAACCTAGGTTCTGTACCGCCGAAACCATCTGCTACCAATGCAGATGCATATTTTGATGCTGTAAAAAATGAATAAGAATCGAGCTGGCTTTCAGCAATATGAGCGCCTAAGCCATATCTGGTATTAGTCAACAGGTCGAATAAAATCCATGCTGGATCTGATGTCCATGCTTTTGTTGCTGCAAACGTACCATTAAAGACATAAGGGCTAGGATAAATAATTCTCCCATTTGTTTGATCGACTGTAACAC
>Ga0310077_100023_pt1 | contig 14634 bp, 13 predicted proteins | sample LakEriER1TotalB5_FD_194434 | JGI IMG/M metagenome (GOLD analysis project Ga0310077, IMG submission 194434) | Enriched freshwater cyanobacterial communities from Lake Erie, Ontario, Canada - ER10.Total.B5 | ecosystem: Environmental > Aquatic > Freshwater > Lake | place: Canada: Ontario | collected...
CTCTTGATCGCTTAGAGCACGGCTGATTACCTGATCTAAATGTTTACTAGTTAAAGGTTGCAATCGAAATAATCTAGATCTACTTACTAAGGCTTTGTTTACTTCAAAGAAAGGATTTTCAGTGGTGGCACCAATAAGAGTTACGGTGCCATTCTCCACCCAGGGCAGCAGGGCATCCTGTTGGGATTTATTAAATCTATGCACTTCATCAATAAACAGCAAAGTGCGTAAACCGTGGCGGCCTAATTTCTCTTGAGCTTGTTCAATCGCATCCTTAAGTTCACGAATTCCAGCTAAAACTGCATTGAGGCTGCAAAAGTAGGAACGGGTAGTGTTTGCAATTATCCTTGCCAGGCTTGTTTTACCTGTGCCTGGCGGACCATGAAAAATGATGCTCCCGAGGCAGTCTGCCTCGATTGCTCGCCGCAATAAACGGCCTGCGCCAAGGATTTCGTCTTGACCGATGAAGTCTTTTAAGCAAAGCGGCCGCATCCGCTCAGCTAATGGGGCTTGCCTTTGCAGAAGCTGTTCCCGTTGGTGGCTGAACAAATCCATGCAAATACTTTGGCGTTCTTAGTGAAGAGATGGCAGGCTTAGGCCATCTGATTTAGTTTTGTGCGTTTTTTGCTTGCGGCGCTGTTGCTGTTGGGGTTGCCCCTCACTGGATGCAGCCCCAAGGAGCCTCGCAAAAAGCCTTTACCAGTATCCACACTGCAGATTCAACCAGCTACTTTTCAAGACCTTGGTGATTACACCAGCACCCTTGAAGCCGTAGATGAAGTGAAGATGGCGGCGGTTAGCGGTGGAAGGGTGCAAGCCCGCCTAGTGATGGCTGGCGATCAAGTGATTGCAGGCCAAGAGTTATTGCGTTTGCGGGTTAGGGAACGTTCAGCTGATGTGCAACAAGCCCAAGCTGCTTTAGCCCGTAGTAAAGCGGGGGTGGCAGAAGTGAGGGCAAAACTTGAAAAAGATAAATCAAATTTTCAACGCTACAACTATCTAAAAAGCCAAGGGGCAAGTAGTGCCCAGGAGCTAGACGGTTACCGATCTCAATATCTTGCCCAGCAGGCCAGCCTGAAAGCATCAATAGATGGAGTGGCTGCAGCTAGTGCCGAATTAGAGGTGGCGCGATCGCGCTTATCAGACAAACTCGTAACAGCCCCTATCGCGGGCCAAGTTGGCGACATCATGGTGAAGGTTGGTGATGTTGTTAAAGAGGGTGATCCATTCACAAGCATTATTCGCAACGATCGTTTGTTAACCCGTATTGAGATTCCATCTAATTTAAGCTCCCGCACGAAAATTGGTCTGCCTGTGTGGTTGAGGGATACCAGCGGAACAAAAGTTTTAGCCAAGGGCCGGATTAGTTTCGTAAGCCCAGTTGTAAATACCGCTAGTCAGGGTTTATTGGCAAAAGCTGAATTTATAAATCCTCAAGGGAGATTGCGCAGTGGCGAGCGGGTGCGTACCCAGGTTGAATTCGGCTCACAACAGCAATTAGCGGTACCTTTTTCAGCTGTTATACAAACAGCGGGTCAAAGTTTTGTTTATGTGTTGGGAAGTGCAAAGCAATTACCAATTGAGCTTAGGAATAAACTTGAAATTCCGGCAGACGCATCGGTTGCGATAAAGTTGCCTGTGCGCTTGGGGGCTTTGCAAAATAATTGTTATCCAGTGCAGGGAGGAATAAAGCTTGGCGACAGATTAATTGCAAGTAATATCCTGAATTTGCGTAATGGCACTGCAGTAAAAGCTCGCGCGAATCGTCAAGGAATAGCGTTGTGCTCATCTGCCCGTTGACATTGAATCAGCGCTTAGGTATGGTAGTTAAATATCGTATACCCACTTCGCTATTTATTGCATGAAATTTGCAAATAGTTGTTGGGGCCTGGCCCTTTTATTGGGAATAGTTGGTTGTGGAGTGCCAAAGCCCGTTGCGCAGTCGGCGCCCAAATTTAAATTTCTATATCCAGCTAGCAGTATCTTTAATGATCAAGCAACCTACCAAAGCACTTTAGAATCTATTAGCAATGTTCCTTTGGCTGCAGAGATAAGCGGAAGAATTGTTGCGATGCCGATGCGAGAAGGTCAAAGAGTTCAAAAGGGAACCCCACTTTTTAGCCTTGATCAAATTCAGCAAAGGGCTGCAGTTGATGCTTCCTTGGCCGAAGCTAGAAAGGATTTGGTTAACGCAGAGCGTTATATTTTTCTAAATAACCAGGGAGCAGTATCTACTAAAGATCGCGATTACTATGTAACCGCTGCTATCCAAAGCGCCGATCAAGCAAGATCGAATAAAGCCACTCTTGGCTATAAAAATGTTGTTTCTCCTATCGCTGGAATGGTTGGTAATATCAATCACAAGCTTGGTTCAGTTGTGAATGCTGGTGAATCAATAGTAAATATTGTTGATAATAGCCGCCTATGGTTGAGGCTTGATATTCCAGGCGAACTCACCTATCGATTAAAGTTAGGCATGCCTGTTCAGCTGCAGATCCCAAATAATTCCAATTCCAATGTTAATGGAGCTTTAACTTTTATTGCACCTGCATTGGATAGGCAGACACAAACTCTTTTAGTGAAAGCCACATTTGACAACTCCAGCGGCCAGCTTCGAAATAATCAAAGAGTTAGCGCAAAGTTGCTATTTAATTCCGTTGAGAGCTTATCTATTCCCGAGGCTTCAGTATTTCTTCAAGCAGGTCAAACGTTTGTGTTTATAGCTGTTCCACCTGAGCAAGCTAAGCGCATGCTAGGTCGGCCGTTAAGTAAGGAGGCGGTATCTGGATCTTTGGTGGCATTGCAAGTTCCAGTTGAACTTGGCACTTTAGAAAATGGTGTTTTCCCAGTAAAGAAAGGGTTAACTAAATTTAATCGCTTGGTATTAGGTAATCTTGCTCAAATAACTAGTGGCAATGTGGTGGCATCAAAATGAGCCTTTCTGATACCTTTATTCGCCGCCCGGTTCTTAGCACCGTTTGTAGCATATTAATTTTGATAGCTGGTCTTATTTGCTTGCCGTTGTTGCCAATTGAAAATCTACCTAATATTGCACCGCCTACTATTCAAGTTACTGCTAATCTTCCTGGCGCTGATGCAACTACTGTTGAAAGTGCTGTTACTGGTCCCTTGGAGGAGCAGATTAATGGCGCTCCTGGTATGGACTATATTACTTCAAATAGCACAAGTGAAGGTGTTAGTCAGATAAATATTTATTTCAAGCCAGAAACAAATCCTGATATCGATCAAGTTAACGTATTGAACCGCGTTCAAACTGCTAGCGCTCAGTTGCCCGAGCAGGTAAATGCCCAGGGTGTTACGGTTCAACAAACTGCAAGTAGTTATTTACTTGTTTATAATCTAACATCAACTGAAGGTCAGTTTGATCGTAATTATTTAAACGGTCTCTATCAATTAAATCTGGCTTATCCCCTTGCTCGAGCCCAGGGTGTTGGACAGGTTAATGTTTTCGGAAGCAGTAATCCAGCTTACAGGCTATGGGTTGATCCACTGAAATTAGCTCGTTTTAATCTAACGGTTTTAGATGTTACTAATGCATTAAAATCTCAAAATCAAATCGTTATTGGTGGTTTTATTGGTGGCCCCCCTTCAACTGCTTCAAATCGATCCACATTTCCTATCCTGGTTGAAGGCAATTTAAAAACCGTCGAAGATTTTGAAAACTTGATTCTGAGTACTGGTCCGAGCGGTTCGGATACAGCTAAAGGACCAGATGGCAGCTTGATAAAGCTTAGTGATGTTGGTAGAGCTGAATACGCATTTCAAAATTTCTTTCAGTCTGCTGAAAATGTTTTAACAGGTAATCCTTGTATTGGATTTGGTGTGATTCAGTTGCCAGGCACCAACGCAATATCAACGGCTAAGGCTGTTGACCAAGTGCTTGCTGATTTCAGTTCAACCTTACCTCCAGGGGTCTTATTGGAGAAGGTATTTGATCAAACTGATTTTATTAATGCATCTATATATGGTGCGCTCGATGCTCTTCGTGATGCGATTGTATTAGTGCTTTTGATTATCTTTCTTTTCCTCCAAGACTGGAAGGCAACAATGGTGCCAGCTTTGGCACTACCAATTGCACTTTTAGGCGCGATGATTTTTGTAAAAGCATTTGGTTTCTCAATTAATGAACTTACTCTTTTAGGTATTATCCTTGCAACAGGCTTGGTAGTTGATGATGCAATTGTTGTTGTAGAGGCGGTTTCAGCTAAAATTGAAGCTGGAGATAAGCCTTTTGCTGCAGCTTCTAATGCAATGAAGGAATTAACGGGAGCTATTATGGCCACAGCTTTAGTGTTGATGGCTGTATTCGTTCCGGTTACTTTTTTCCCAGGCGCAACCGGTGTTATCTACCGCCAATTTGCCCTCACAATTGTTTTCGCAATTATTGTTAGCACCTTTAACGCAATAACAGGAAAGCCGCTGCAATCGGCACTTTTATTGGGTGGTGGTAAGACAAATCCAAGCGGTTGGCATTGGATTGTAATTGCAGGTTTGTTTGGTGCTGGCTATGGCTATTTATTTGGTGGTTGGATTTGGAGCCTTGGATTTGGCTTGTCTGGGGCAGTTGTTGGTGGGTTCCTCCAACCTATTTTTCGAACATTTAATCGTTTCTTTGAGGGCTTGCAAAGGGGATATAGCTCACTTCTCAGTAAGGCGATTCGTCTGCGAAAAATATTAATTGCATTTTTGCTTGGCGGAATTATCTTAACCGGCTTCGCTTTTGTTGCTATTCCCACAGGATTTGTACCCACTGAGGATCAAGGTTATGGCTTAGGGATTATTCAGTTACCGCCTCAGGCATCTATTGAGGCCACAATGGAAATAGCAGCTAGTGTAAGAAAAGTTGTGGCGAGTGAGCCAGATGTTATCAGTGGTGAAGTTGTTGGTGGTGCTGGTTTTAATGGTGGCTCCTTAAACCAAGGCTTGTTCTTCTTTGGTTTAAAGCCAATCGAAGAGCGCACTAGTGCTGATCAATCAGCAGGGGCGATCATCCGCCGTATGAATAAGAAATTTCGTGAAATTCCTGGAGCACTTATTTTAGCCCAACCCCCCGCGGCTGTTCCGGGATTTAGCGCTCAAGGTGGTGTTTCTTTTCAATTTAACGACTTAAGTAACGGTGGTTATTCCTTTACAGATCTTAGTAAGTTATCTGGGCAACTTATTCGTCGTTCTTTGGCAACAGGCGATTATTTTAATCTTTATACTCAATTTATTAGTAATGCTCCGGCTTGGAGGCTGGAGCCTGATCGGGATCGTATGGCTTCCATGGATGTGGATTTTGGCTCTGCGATGCAGGTTTTGGGAGCCCTTAATGGTGGTGTGTTTGTTAATCAAACCTATGAAGATGGTCAATATCGACAGGTTTACGTGCAGGCTGAAGGAAGTAAACGTGCAGTTGTTCAGGATCTAAATAATCTGTATGTTCCCAATTCTTCTGGCGAACAGGTGCCACTTAGTAACTTATTTAGGATTAAGCTTGATAGCTCCCCACCAATAATAAGCCATTACAATCTATATCGTTCTGTTTTAATTCAAGGAGTTGAGGCAATTGGCAAGAGTAGTGGCCAAGCTATAGATACATTATCTAACAACTTTAGGCAACTTAACTTTAGTAATATTGGTTCTGCTTGGTCTTCCTTAAGTAGATCAGAGGTTGCGGCTGGCTCACTAGCGGCTCTAGTTTTTGCCCTTGGCATTGTTGTTGTATTTCTTGTGTTATCTGCTCAATACGGAAGCTATTTAGACCCACTAGTAATTTTAATGACAGTACCTTTGGCTATGTTGGGGGCATTAATATTTCTTGTGATGATGGGGCAAGTTAATAACGTATATGCCCAGGTTGGTTTGGTTACCTTGATCGGTTTAGCGGCAAAGAATGGCATTTTAATTGTTGATCTTGCTAACCAACGAATGCAATCTGGTTTGGATGCCATCGAGGCTGTTCAAGGGGCTGCTGAATCAAGGCTAAGGCCTATCTTAATGACAGCTTCTGCAGCTCTTTCCGGTTTTTTCCCCTTGGTAGTTGCCTCTGGTGCCGGCGCCTTAAGCCAGCGTTCCGTTGGTTCTGTGATCTTTGGGGGGCTATTGGTTGCAACAGTGATGAGTTTATTTATCGTGCCAGCGTTTTATGTATTTATTAAAAATCTTGAATCCCGCTGGTTTCCTGTTTCAACATAATGCCTCTACCTCCTCCCCCTGGGTACAAGTTCCCGCAGCAATCAAAGATTGACAAACGCCGTATTTTATTGTCTTGTTTCATATTTACTTTTTTAGCCGCAGTACTTTTTCTTTTGTTTCAACGAGCAAACCGTCTGCCTGGTTCAGTGGAGCAGCCGATAGCAATTCATTCTTTTCTGCTTGTAGTTTTAGGTGCTGGAGCTTGCGGTTTTTGGGGTGAATCTATGCGCCAGCTCTCATTGATATCCAGATCAGATGATTCTGCTGAATAACTTATTTTGTTCAATCAACAATTTAACAACCGTTATGTAATTACTGTTGGTTTATCCATTCCGGTGCCAAGGCGTATTCCAGCCAGGCTGTCGGCCGCGTTAATCATTGCTCCGAGAGCAACTTGTGGATCTTCTTGTAAATTCCCAGCCTGGGAAACATAGCGCTCTACATAGAGTCGCAATGTTGCTCCTTGGGTGCCAGTGCCCGAAAGCCGTAAAATTACTCTGCTCCCATCTTCTATTAACAACCTCAATCCCTGCTGTTCAGTGAGTGATCCATCAACAGGATCTGTGTAACTAAAATCGTCTGCTAAAGCAATTTTGCTGTTAGCAAATTGCTCGCCTTTAAGACTGGTTAGGCGGCTTTTCAGCTTGTTGTATAGGCTGTGGGCGCGATCGCTATCCACGCCCTCATAATCGTGGCGTGAATAGTAGTGGCGGCCATAATGATTCCAATGATCATCCATTATTTCTTTTACTGTGCACTTGCGCTTTGCTAATATCGTTAACCAGAATAATACCGCCCACAGCCCATCTTTTTCGCGGATATGATTGCTTCCAGTGCCAAAGCTTTCTTCTCCGCATATTGTTATTTCAGCTGAATCAAGCAGATTGCCAAAGAATTTCCAACCTGTTGGGGTTTCAAAGCATTTAATTCCTAGTTGTTTTGCCACCAGATCAACTGCTGCGCTGGTTGGCATGGAGCGGGCGACTCCCGCCAATCCATCTTTATACCCTTTTGCTAAAGTTGCATTGGCAGTTATTACTGCCAAACTATCACTTGGATTAACAAAACAACGTTGTCCCAGTATCATGTTTCGGTCTCCATCACCATCGCAAGCTGCACCAAATCGATAGTTATCCCCCTCTAAAAGCAAGGTGGCAAGTGTTTTAGCGTAGGTGAGATTTGGATCTGGATGTCCGCCACCAAAATCTTCAAGTGGTATTCCATTGCGCACAGAGCCAGCGGGCGCCCCCAGGCGCTGTTCAAGCAATTGCACCGCATAGGGTCCTGTAACCGCGTGCATTGCATCAAATGCAAGCGGCCAATCTGATTTAAGTAGATCGCCTAATAAATCAAAATCAAATAAATTCTCCATTAAGTTAAGGTAGTCTGTAACTCCATCTATAACTTCAATATCAAGTTCTTCGAATTTGTATACTCCAGCTTTATCTAGTGTGATCTCTGGCAAATTTTTGTAGCTGTAGCTGTTTAAGGTTTTGCTGCATTCAAAAATTTCGTTCGTTAGTGATTCTGGTGCTGGCCCCCCATTGGCCCCGTTTAGCTTTACCCCAAAATCACCATCAGGGCCGCCGGGATTGTGGCTAGCACTCAGGATGATGCCGCCGATTGCTTTTTTTTCTCTTATTAAATGAGATGCTGCGGGTGTGCTGAGAATTCCATCTGTTGTGAGTATTAATTTGGCAAGGCCATGGCTGGCTGCAATTTGAGCGATCACCTGTATTGCTTTCCTGTTGCCATAACGCCCGTCGCCCCCCACTACGAGGGTGCCCCCTTGAACCCCCGGCAGCACCTGCAGAATCGCTTCAATAAAGCTTTCGAGGTAGTGGGTTTGGCCGAAATGTTTGCTGCTTTTGCGAAGGCCTGAGGTGCCCGGTTTTTGGTCTTGAAATGGCTGGCTGAGCTGGATCCTTTGAATTGTGGGATTGGAGGATTTGGTCACCGTGGCTCATTAGCTCATCACAACCTAAAGCTAGGTGCTTTAAGACTTGGCTATTGTGTCGGAAATAGTTGCTGATTTGTTGCGAGCCCCTAGAATGATGCTTAGATTTAATTGCTTAAAAATGCTATATAAAAGAAAGTTACAGTTCCCAGCCGCATTTATTGTGTTCACGTTACAGGCATGTGCTTTGTTGATTGTCCCTTTACGTGCAGATGCCGAGTTGCTTTATCCCCAGGCGATCCTGAAAGCTAAAGAGGCAGCAGACTCTGTACTAAGTCGCACAGGCACTGAAGGCTGTTTGCAGGGTAAATTAATGAATGCGATGGTTGCACTTTCTTACAGTTGCGATGCGTCAGGTAAGAAAAATAATGTTTGCAATTTTGCAGATAATTTTATTACCGCTGGTGTGCTGCCCTTAGCTCAGATGGATGATGCATCTCAGCAGTTTCTGAAACTCAGCGCTTTTTAACCCCTGCGGGTAATTCGCTCGGTGATTCGGTTTTATTTGATTCTCTTTTAATGCAAAGAGCTAATAAATCCGTTGCTTTATTTAATAGGAATTCTTTCCGATCAAAATCATTAGTGGCTGCTACTTTTGCTTTTGAAGCTATTGTGAAAGCAGTATCTTTGCAAATTGCTGTTGCAAATGGTCGATCCAATAATTTATCAGCCAAGACTCTTGCCGCTAGGCAACCAGCTTCTTGGTTGCGTTGGGCGCATTCCACAACTGCGTCAAAGGTTGGTTTTAGATCTGTTTTGCTGAGGGGTGCCCGTTCCTCTTCTAATTGTTTTGAGGTTTGGCTTTGTTGTGCCGTTGAAGGAGTTGCGCTTAAACCAACCAGGGCTAATCCAATTAGCAGGAGCGATCTCATTTCGATGGTTTGGAGTTTGTAATTGAACTAACTTTGCCACAGAAGCGGATGGATTTTTCTATTTTTCTCTCTAATTTTGGCGAAACTCCAAGAATTGCTCCCCCCCAGAGGCGCTCCATTTCGCGAGTGAAATGTCTTGCTAATTGAGCTGAGTGAAGAATCACCAAGGTCTCATCATTGCTGTAGGCGGCGCTGGGGCTCCAATTGAAGGAGCCGCTAATTACTATTCTTTCATCAATAATTGCTACTTTATGATGAAGTTTATCTCCAGTGGCAAGTTTGGGAATACCAACAGCATTAGTTGGTTTTTGCCAGGGTTTATTGTTTGTCTCAGTTTTACAGTTTTTTCCTGCGAGAGTTATACCCATAATATCTAGTAATTCTGAATAGCTACGGCTGGCAAAACCGGGATCTACCAAGGCGCGCAATTTAACTCCAGCTTTCACGCGCTCCTCTAAAATCCCGGTTAGTTCTTGTGCTGAAAATACAAATAGTGCAAGATCAATTTTTTGTTTCGCGTTCGCAAGTGTTTCCCGGATTAAATTTATTCCATTCTCTGGGCTATTGCGTTTATGCGGTGCAAATAATACCTGCACCCTTGTATCTCCCACCATTGCTTCTTGAAGTGTTGCTTCCTGCTTGCTGAGGCCAAATTGATCGCTCCACAACTTTTCAAATTCTTTTTTAAATATTTTGGCCATTGTTGGATTATTTATGCGTATCAGATGGTTTACATTGCCTCTTGTTTTGGGCGCTCCTGCATCACCATGGATATCTGAATTACTAAAATTTGCAGATCCAAAAATCACTTGCTTTTGATCAATTACTATAAATTTGTGATGCATAAGCCCACTTCCTTTGCTGCCATCAGCGGTGTCGTCTTTTATGGGCACGCTTGCAGTTTCTAGGATGGCAATAGCATCACCGTTATAGCGTTCGGATGCTGTGAGCAGGCCGTCATTGTTTGTGTCCGCCAGAGCAGCGAGTTGTAGCAGTCGTTGTTGCTGATGGGGCGGCAGGCCGGCGGCATGTATTTTGCTCCATGCTTTGCGGTACTGATTCTCAACCACCACCTTCACCATTACCCCTGTTTTGTGTTTTGCAGCAAGTGCAACTGCCACCCTCGGCAGGGATAATTCTTGCACCGCTAAAAGTATTTCGTGCTCAGCTCCATTGATGCTTTTTATAATTAAGGCTTCAAGATTTTCTCCCGGGCGTTGTTTGCCATTGATAGGACTGTGATAATCCTTTGTGCTTAGCTGATTAAAGTGCAACTCTATATCTTTAGGCAGTGCTATTTGCTCAATTTGATTTGGCTGATAGCTTGCTGTTGCACTGCAGCCTGCACAAGCTAGGCTAATAAAAATGCTTGTTATTATTTTGTAGGTACTGTTGCTAATTGTTTGAATAATTCCCAAAGCATTAAATTTCTCTATGAGGAGTGTTCCACGTTTTTGAGTGGTGTTGCTTTATTGAATTTTTTATGAGTTAACTGTGCTCTGGCATCTCTGCAAAGCGCAGCATTAACGCAAACCACAGGCAGCTGACTATTAAAATTAAACCAACACCTGCTCCAATGCCAGATTGTTTCATTACCAATGCAACTGCAAGTGGCAGGCCTAGGGAACCGGCTACAGGCACTACCAACACTAAAAAGCGTTTAAGTCCCACTAACTAAAACCACTCAGATTTTGCTTGCTCAGGGGTATTGCTGTTGTCTTCAGGTGTGGTGCGTTCAAATTCAAGGGTGATGTTGCGGGTTTGTTCTCCATCTGCCGCCACAGCTTTAATTGGATAAAGCTGCTGACCATCTCGGAATGGTACTTGCAGCTTGAAGGTGCCATCTACAGATAGGGGCACGATTTCGTCGCCAATTGAAAGGGTAGCCGCTGGATCTGTAGCTCCATAAACAATCAACTCAGCATCTGCTACGAGCCAAAAAGAGCGTTGCCGCGGTGCAACTCCGCCAGTACCGCTCTCGTTTAGGCCACTGGCCCAACGGCCAATGCCGGAATCGTTCAAGCCATGGTTTGAAGCGTTGTTATTTTCTATTTCATGGAAGGCTTCTGAGCCCCTTCCAAGGCGGCGCCAGCGCACGGTTGCATTTTGATACAGACGTTCGTGCAAACTGCTGTCGCCAGACTCAACTGGTGCAGGAAGAGTTGTAGGGGCAGCATCCAGAGAAAAGGGTACGAATTGATCAAGAATTTGTTCGCTTGGATGTAAGGCCGGCACCCGGGCAACAGCCGAAAAAGCTAATGAAAACCAGCCTCCATCAGTTTTGCGATATCCCAGTTCAACGCGGTAATCGCGGTCGCTGAGCGGTACAGGGAGGTACCACTCAGTTGCATTGCTATCTACAACTACCTCTTGAAGGGTGTGGGGGTGGCTGGCACCAGTTTGTAAGCCCGTTACGTCTGAAACCCGCAAACATAGTTGGCGTGCCCCAGCCGCAGCGGCTGCCTTACGGCTTTCGCCTGAAATATCCCAAAACACATAAGCCCACTGTGGATCTCTTGGTAGAAACACCAACCTTGTTTCAGCTGGTGGTGGGGGAGTATCGCCAAAACTGGTTTCCATCTCAGCTAAGGAAATAGCTGTTTCAAGGCGGGTACGTCCGGTACTGAATTCCTGCTGTTGGCTGATGGAATCCAGGAGCTCCTCCTTGGATTTACGGCTGTATAAACCAACACCTAAATCGCTAGCCACCTTTCGCAATTGGCGCAACGTGAGACGGGCTAAAGACGAAAAGGTTTGATTTCCCACGATCTAAAGAATTGATTTGGGATCACTTTGGCTTTAGTTACCTAAATCCACAACTGGGTAGGGGGCGCGGGTCAGCAATTGCTGATTCTTAAATTATGGATAAATGCCCTTAACCTTTGCCCTCACTAGCGGCCGATGCTGCGGTAGGGCACTTTGGCCAGGAAGTTCTCCGAGATCTCACCTGCAGCAGTAGATGTGCGTAGAGCTGGCAAGGAGCGTACCCATGGCATGTAGTCCTCTGGGTAACCGCCGCGCTTTTGACGCGCCCGGGCGGGTAGAGCGCGGGCTTTTCCGGTGTAAACGATCTGAGGAAAGCCAAAGATCTTGCGGTAGTAAGCGTCGTAGCGCGGGCTTGTGATGTTGAAAGGGGTTTCACCCAATTCACGGGAGCCCACAACGCGGTTGCGTTGATATGGCACCGTATCGAATCCAAAGGCATTGAGGTATTCGTCGCTGTTGATGAGGTCGTCAACCATGCCCACGACGCCTCGGGTCATGATCACTGCGGCCCAGGCAATTTCTTCGCTTTTACCGTGGGTGCTTCGGCCCAGCAACTTTTCCACAAGGTGGCGAACCACTTTGTAATTGCTATTTAAGTTGTAGAAGCTGCGGTTAAAGGTGTCTGAAAGGCAAAGGGAGCGAACAAAGTCGCGAACAGTGATTTGGCCATTGCGCAGCTGGCTTTCAAGGAAACGATCGCGGTCCACCTTGAAGGCGTGAAAAAAGATTTGGCGATAGGCGGCTTCGATCACGAAGCCCAACTCCTGGCGGCCCAGGGTTCTATCAAGGGCTACGGCCTTGGGATCCTCATCTGATCCCACCCGAAATGGCTCAACTCGGGCATTTTTTGTGGTGGGCGCGTAAGAGAGAAGGGGCAAGGCCACGCGTGATCAACATCTATTAAAGAGATCGTATAAGTACTCCAGTCTTTAGGGGCTTTAGGGCAACCCTGCACTCACAGACCGTAACTTTAGGAATTGTTCTGTTGAGTGTCTTACCAGCCCAGAATCGAAGTCGGCATCTCAATGTTTGCTATGGATTTAGGGGTTACAGCAGCGCTATCAAGCCTGGTTTCCATACATAAAGACGCTGTATTTGATAAGCCCTCCACAGTGCTGCTGCGCAAGCGGATGTTGGGTCCAACAAACCAAAACCTTTCAACGCTGTTCATTGTTTCGTAGCTGGTGGTTAGCCAAAGGCTGCCGCTTTCATCCAAGCGAAAGTGCCCAGCCACCGGCGCTGTTTCGGCATAACCCCGATCCCTCAGCAGCAAGCCCTGTTTGCCCTGCGAGTCTTTTGGGATTAAGGCAAACATGCTCTCCCCTTCATGTTCTTCGCCATGTTTATCCCATGCCATCGACCCACCCCAGCGCACATGGCAGCCGCCGACCACTTGGTTTGGTTCTTGGCCGTGCAGGGTGGCCATCGCTGCCAAACGGCAATCATCAAGCTCAAGCATCGAAACCTCAATCAAGGAGCCACCAGCTTCCGCACGGCGATGCAGCAGGTGATGGCTGGTGCGCTGCGAGCGCCAACTCCCAGCGCTTAATTGAAAAAAGCCAAGGGCGTTGCTGATCGTTGCGATGCTTTGTTCCATAGAAAATTTGAATTGAAAGGTGCTTTATGGAAGCGGTTCAAGCCGAAAACCACAGGCATGGCCGCCCTCCAGCTTCCAGTGCACCCTTTCAACGGCGCAGTCTGGAAAAGTGTGGCGCATCAGTTGTAATTCCTGGTCGCAGATCACCGGAAAAGCCTCTGCCACTCTTAAAACGGAACAGTGATATTCCTGCAACATCCAACTCCTGCCGCCGGGTTCTGCTTCGCAATCAGCCACATAACCCTCCTTGCGCCTGAGCTCCACTAATTTCTCAAGCCTTTGCCCTAGGGCACCAGAACCGATTAAAAGGCGATAGCTATTGGCTTGCTGTTCTGCCTGGTTGTAGAGAAGAGCTTGCACCTCGCTGGAACTGAGGCTTTGGCTTAGCGATTGCAATAAGCCAAGGGCAAAATGCTCGCTGCCGTCAGGGAAATGGCCCCTTCCTGCGCTAGTTAAACGCCAGCGGTTACTAGGCCGCCCCCTACCAAGGGTTTGGGGGCTTGCTTCCACAAAACCCTTTCCCTCGAGGCTGCGGAGATGGCGACGCATCACTTGTACTGAAATCACTAATTGCGCCGCCAACTCAGCTGCGCTGGCCTCCCCCTGGCGTAACAGCAACGTAAGTGCCGCCTCGTGTGTAGAGGCTGGAGAGCTAACGATCATTTCTCCAGCCTGTCATTAAGCTCCAGCCTGCCATCAAGCCACGGCAATTGTGGAATCCAAATAAATATCTTGCACCCTTTGGATCAAATCAACACCTTCTGCTAACGGACGTTGAAACGCTTTTCGGCCCATGATCAGTCCGCATCCACCAGCACGCTTGTTAATCACTGCAGTACGCAGGGCATCGTGAAGATCGTTGCGCCCGGCGGCCCCACCGCTATTAATTAACCCGATCCGACCGGCAAAACAATTGAGAACTTGATATCTACAAAGGTCAATTGGGTTCTCACTGCTGAGTTCGCTGTAAACCCGCGCATCAGTCATGCCATATGTTTCGCCGAGGGCTTTTGCTACGGCTTCGTAGCCTCCATTGTTCTCAGGAAGTTTTTGTTTAATAATATCTGCGCCAATTGTAACCCCGAGATGATTAGCTTGGCCGGTGAGATCAGCTGCTAGATGATAATCGGCTTCTGGTTGTTTAAAAAGCGGATTGCGCAGATAACACCAAAGCACAGTTGCTAATCCCCTTTGATGGGCATGTTCAAATAGGGCTGCAACTTGTTGCAGTTCACGATTGCAGT
>Ga0310077_100024_pt1 | contig 14537 bp, 19 predicted proteins | sample LakEriER1TotalB5_FD_194434 | JGI IMG/M metagenome (GOLD analysis project Ga0310077, IMG submission 194434) | Enriched freshwater cyanobacterial communities from Lake Erie, Ontario, Canada - ER10.Total.B5 | ecosystem: Environmental > Aquatic > Freshwater > Lake | place: Canada: Ontario | collected...
AATATGGGAGATTGCGTTTCAATACGGCTTAATTTGATTTGATTTGCACATGCTCCCTTAGCTCAGCTGGATAGAGCAGCTGCCTTCTAAGCAGCCGGTCGAGTGTTCGAATCACTCAGGGGGCGTTCAATCAGAGACCGATTTTTTAGGCTAAAAAGCTTGCTGATACAGGGGGCTCGTATAAATCGTCAAGCCCCGCCACCTTCATCATTGCGGCGCACTGGATCGCTGAGGCGACAGAGCCTTCACCCTCAGCCCTCGCCGCCGCCATAGCTAGCTCCAGCACACAATCCCCATTGAGGTTGAGGCAATCCAAGAAGCCAACGGCAGCCTTGGCGATAAAGATTCGGGCCTGCACTGGCAGGCGAGCCAAAGCTGACACCACCTCCTCATGGAAGTCGACAAACTTCTGTTCATTCACTACTCAGTTGTAAAAGCGAAACAGGCGGCGGTAGCGGCGCTGGAGTTCAAGATTCATTTGTGTTTAAACCATTTTCCCATAGACAATTGTCTACAAAAAACTGGTTTTTTTGTGCAAAACGGTATCTGGAGATACAAACTACAAACTCCTCCAAAGTTTGGATCTGCTCTGCTCAGGTATGAAATATTTTGGCTCATCAGCGATTACACAATGATGGCCGCATGTGCTATAAGAGATACGATAAATCCCAATTCACCAAACATCGCCGTAAATTTGATGAAAAAATATACTTTTTTATACGATAATGTTAACTTATTGTATTCTAATTTGTAATACTTGCTTCATGGCTGACTCATTGATTTCAAGTGAATGACATACAACCCCTGGGAAAAGTATCAACAACGCTTTCCCCTTAGTGATTACGCCTCCTCACGCCTTAACTCGCTAAGCAATGGCATTCTAAATAGTTCTGCGCATTACATTGGTTTCCCTAATAGCCGCATATTGTCCAACCTTCCTTTAGCGGATTTCTTAAAGTATAATATAAATAATATTGGCGATCCCTTTTGTCCGAATTCTGGCATCAATACTTGTAATTTCGAGCAGGAGGTAATATCTTTTTGGTCCTCTGCCCTTCGTTTGGATCCTGCAAATGCTTGGGGTTACATAACCAATGGCAGCACTGAAGGGATAATGTATGGAATCTCTCAGGGGCGCAACCGCTATGAAGATGCTGTCCTAATCTTTACGGAACAATCTCATTATTGCCTGCTTAAGATCGCTAAACTACTAAGGCTTCCATCTAGATTAGTACCCAGCAGATCAGACGGCACACTAAATCTTGAAGCGCTTGAAAGCATAATTATTGAACTTGATGGTCGACCATTTATAATCAACTTAACCGTTGGGACAACCTTTCATGGCGCGATTGAATATCCACAATTGGTTCTTGAGCTCCTAGAGAAACTCCACCTCAATGAGTTTCATATCCATGTGGATGCTGCCCTATATGGTCCGATGCACTGCTGGATACCCGAGGCGCCCCTATTTGATTTTCGGCTTCCTATTCATACACTTTCATTTTCTGGCCATAAATTCCTAGGAGCACCAATTCCTTGTGGAATTGTTCTGGGATTCAGGAACCGGGTAGTCCCATTCGGAGGAAGTGCAGAATACGTAAATAGTATGGATACAACATTGTCCAGCTCTAGAGATGGATTAAGCTCTATCCTATTATGGTTAGTGATTCAACAAATTGGAGCTAAGGGTCTTACTGAGCTTGCCAACGAATCATTGGATGCAGCCTTCCTGCTTGCATTACGCCTAGAAGAACTTGGGATATCAGCTTATTGCCATGAACACAGTTGCATTGTGGTAGTCCCCAAGCCCAACAAATTCCTTCAAAAGCGCTGGCACCTTGCCACCTTGGGAGAATTTGCACATATTGTAACTTTACCTGGTGTAACCACAGAAATGACAGAACAATTCATAGAGGAATTTCTTGAAAGTGAATCTGTCCCCCAAGAATCTCAAGTAGAGCCTTCACCTACAGAACTATCTAAAGCCACATTGCTTTAATTCATATGCGAACTCCCTCTTCAAAACCTAGTAGAAACTGGAAGACAGCGATAGAAGGAATTATATTTACACTCGCTTGGCTCACCCTAACCAATATAACTATTTACTTTATTTATGTTCGGGCAGTGGAGGCAGTAAAGGAACAGATTCGTGAAGGGCTCTTACGCAATGTAAGCGTAGCAGCCACAATGATCGATGGCGACCAACATCAATTATTCACCTCAAAAGCATTTAAAAATGATCAGGGATATCTGAGCTTAATTAATCGGCTAGAGCGAGTACGCAAGGCCTCTAGCAATGTTAAGTATGCATACACCAATATAACAAAAAATGGCAAAGTATATTTTATTGCTAACGGTAGTCCCCAAGGTGATAACGACAAAGATGGCCGGCCTGACGAGGCGCCACAGTTGATGGATCCCTATCCAGACGCAGGCCTAGCACTAAGGGATGCTCTACGACTTCAAAAACCAGCAGTTGATAAAGAACCTTATACAGATGCTTGGGGAACCTTCTACAGTGCCTATGCACCGTTCAAAGATTCGAGCGGAAAATTTGTTGGAACTCTCGGGATGGACCTTGAGTTGGTAACTCTCAAGGCTAGATTAGTTCCAATTGGTGTAGCTGCGCAGCGTGCAGCACTGACATCAGACATATTAGCAATACTATTTGGAGCTGCAGTTTGGTTTTTCCGAAGCCGCAACCGCATCCTGGAAGAACAACGTGGTTTGGCTGTTGATCAAACTAACAAGGTGGAGTTGGAGCGTACGCAAGAAAGGTGTTCCTCAGCTATCCAGCTTGAAGCTATGGCTACCAAGGTTGAGCACAACGCATCATCTCTGTCTGAGCAAACAACTTCAAATAAAGCTAAAGATTATGCTTTAGCTCTCATTCGTTATGCCCGGGCACGGCAGGGAATCCGCTCATCCAGCGGAGAGAATTTTGATCCAGCTCTGTTAATTAAATCAGCACTACCTACACATATTTCAATTCAAGTATCTTCCGAAGTGCCCCCACTGGTTTGGGGTGATTCAAAAGAGTTAGATCTAATCATTAAGTCGTTGTGCTATAACAACTCAACTTCAACAATGTTGGCCTCATTAGAAGAAGTTACTATAACTGTAATCAATGAAAAATTAAATAACATTGGCTTGGCAGTAGGTATTCGTTATTGTGATTCCATGATCTCTCAAGGATCAAGGGCTGTTTTGATTACTGATAGAGATCATCCTGAACATGTGTTTGATGAGAATTCGTTGCAATTTGCCACTTGTGTTGAACAAGTTCGTGCACTGGGTGGCAATTTAGCCCACGAACAGATCAATGAAAATGTAGAGGTTGTTTCACTCATTTTCCCTTTTGAAAAATTTAAGGAGATCTGACCCATCAATCATTCTGAACAGCTACCAATTGATCGGCGATCATTAAACGCCGTTTTTATACTCATTTTAGCAACTGCCGCGGTGCAGGCTGCTGTGGGATATAACACCGTACTATTTCCGGTGAGCTTAGAGGCTTATGGATATAGCAAATTCTTGATTGGTCTCTGCTTGGCCTTTGAGATGGGGGCAGCTATTACCATCATAAATTGTATTGACTGGATACTTGGCAAATTTGGCCTTGTGGGAACTTTTGCCCTCGCTACAGGTTTGCGCCTTTTAGTACTGCTACTTCTAGCTAACACTCAAAATTTCCCACTTTGGTGTGTGAGTGTGTTCTGCTTCGGCATGTGCACCTATATATGTTTGATCTCTCTTCAAACGTGGGTTAATGCTATACCCGTAGGGCGTTTTCGAGGCTTGGTGAGCGGCGGCTATAGCTCTGCTCTATCACTCGGAACAGCCAGCGGCCCAATATTGTTCAACCAGTTGGGATCTTCAGGGGGAAGCCAAGCATTCCAGGGAAACATGGTAATTGTGCTGGTTGCCTTGATGATAATCATTCCTTTGCTTACTCAACAACCACGCTTTCTCAGCCAAGGCAGGCTGCGCATCATGTATGCAATTCGTATGGCCAAAGTGCCGATGCTCTCCTCCTTTGTTGGAGGTGTTACGTTCTTCGGACTTCCCGCATTCCTAACGCTTTATGGAATGATGAATGGTTTGTCTATTCAACGTGCATCACTCCTTCTCACCGCCTTTATGCTTGGTTCAGTAAGCTTGGGTCTCTTGATATCAAGCCTTTCAAACCGAAACAATAGAACTTTCGTAACCATCCTTTGCGTACTGATTGGAGTACTTTGTGCTGTTTTCCTACCCCTTGGAATATACAATTATTTTATAGCTTTATGCCTCCTCTTTGTTTGGGGAGGTGCAGCTGGAGGGATTTACGCTACAGGATTATCTGCAGTAGCTGAACTCTTTAGAAAGGAAGATCAAGTTTCCGCAAATGTTGCCTACTCTATTCTTGATAATGTAGGCGGAATTATTGCTGTACTTTCGATTGGTTTCCTGATGGAATCGGGTATTTCAGATGGTATTGTATATGTAATTGTAACAACTGCATTGTGTTATTTTATTTACTGCCTTGCCCAACTAATTAACACAGAACACATGGCCTGACCTCCATAAATCAATAAACAAATCATGAGTTCACATCAGCCTAAATCTAAATTTCGTCTTCCTCCAACCCTAAGGAAACCATGGAATATCTCAACGCTCATTATGGCGATTTTTGCTATTGCACTAATCCTAATGGGAGTGTTGTCAGTAGATAATATTAGTTATAAAACAGGTGATTACCTTGCCTTCACAGGTAACAATAAGGCTGGCTTACTTGAACAAAAAAGTCACCTTGCTAAACTTTTAAAGCGCGATCGCAAGGGCTACGAACATAGCGAAATTAAGACTATTGCAAAGGGTCAGCCTGATCCCATGAAGATTAAAATGGGTTTATATGCTATTAATAACTACAATATTAATTTACAAAGTCCTTCATTTGAAAGTTCGGGTTACTGGTGGCTCAAATGGGGGGATGATCTTCAGGCATACCTAACAGAAAATAATCTGAAAATATGGAAGGTATTAACTCCTGTTAATCTTATTAATATTCCACAATATGCAGATTCAGTTTTTATCCCCACCGGGAACGGTAAGCCAACTCTCATGCCGGATGGCAGCTGGTATCTAACTGGCGCCTACAGCGGTGAGTTTTTTATTGATCGAAGCGATTTTCGTCGCCACCCTTTCACAACCCTAAGCCTTCCGATCATGATCGAGGCAGATGATATAGAGTTGAATAGTAGTAAATTAGAAATATCACCAGATACACAAGGATCTGGAATAGGTCAGTTTATTGATTCTAATCTAGGTTGGATAAACCAAGGTTGGACATTGGCTTCATATAGGCATCACTACGACTCTGATTTCGGCTTTGGCGAAGGAGCCTCCGACTTCAGTCAATTGATATTTGAGGTTAAATATAGTACAAGTTCATGGTTGTCATTCTGGAAAATATTAGTTCCTCTTATGATCGTTGTAGCAATGATCGCTGGTGCTACAAAGCTTGAGACATCTCATTACGACGTTCGCCTAACGCTACCAGTTACTGTTTTACTTACACTTGTTTTCATGCAACAGACGCATGATGCAAATTTACCGCAGCTGCCATACCTAACATTCTTAGATGAGGTTTATGTTGTTTCATATATTCTAACGCTTGGCTCATTTGTTATGATGTTATGGGCATGCAGACGTTATTACTCAGCACTTAAGATAGAAGATTATGCTGTTCGGGAATTGGAATTAAAAAAACTCGATAAATCAGATGATTATTGGCCGACATATGTTATCGGAACAGGAATGATTGCTCTTGTGATTTGCTGGTTTACTGGTTGATATAAGTTTGTTAAACATTTTTCATGCGCTTTACTGCAGAAGTTAACACATCAAGCGAAACATCTTCTACTGACATTGCATCCCCATGTCCGAATGGATTGTCCAGATCAGAAATCAAGCTAATAAGGAATATCATCATTAAGCTAATGACAACGATAAAAAATATTGCCTCATGGAGCCTTGTGTTTTCCATAAGTATTAACCCTCCACACAAAAGACCAATTGCTGCATAGGCCAGCCAATACACCAATTTCACAAAAGAAGTTTCCCGTATAGTTTCGATTCGATTAATCAGCTTCAAGATAGCCGCCATTTCCCCTAGCAATCTGGCTTTAAGGGGCGGATCAGTTTTGAGCAAAAAGGCCGCCTGAACTACGGTTCGATGGCAAGAATAAAAATGCATTAGTAGCTCAGCCGTGGAAAGCCTATTTAACAACCATGCAAGAATAGTCTCAGCGAGGAAAGTTACCTCGGCAACAGCGAATTGTGCATCGGCGCCTGGAGAGTGAACTGAAATTGCTTGAATTTCTATGCTGAGCACTTCCAATCCAGTAGCTAGCTCACCAGGTAATTTCTCGCTCTCTTTATAATCAGCAAGCACACCATTAAGCAAAAAGCCCAGTAAAAAAACTGTTGAGGCCACCAATGTTGTGAATAGGGGATTCAGCTGGATCACCTCCCAACCAAACCGATGGGCTGCCACCTTACCTGCAGCTATGAGTGCCACCAAGGCAAGAACGCGTAGCAGTAATTTGATGCGTTGAAGGCGTGCAATGCGGAGGCGATTAGAGCTGAAACGTTCGAGATTTTCTAATGCAAACATGCTCGGGCACTTGAATTCATATTTATAGTTTATTCCATTAAGCCACTTTTCTCGGCTTATAAACTCATAAAGACAGTGTATACGAGCTTTCTGTTTTAGATATTTAGCGGGCAGAAAAAACTTACAAAGGGACAATTTTATTTTCATTTACAAGGTTTGCAACACTCCTCTGGCTTATGAACTTCTGGCAACCTCAAATGATTGTAGGCATGGAGGGGGCAACAAGATTTAACGGCGCACCGGCACCACCTGCATACCAATTGGAGCAAGTGCGATTATTGCAAGCTTTATATGTTGAATACCAAAAGGAATACCAATTATTGATATAAAACAAGCCAATGCAGATGTGAGATGACCAATCGCAAGCCACCAGCCGGCTATTAGAAACCAAATAATGTTGCCAATTAAACCCAAAGGGCCGGTGCCAAAATCCAGTTCTCCGGTGAGCTCATGGCGGCTCACGGCCTCCTTGCCAAAAGGTGAAAACGAATAATTGCCAATTACAAAACAGGCTCTTGCCCAGGGAATCCCAACGATTGTGACAGCAGCAATAATCCCTGCTAGCCACCAACCCAAACCCATCACAAGGCCACCCAGCACAAACCAAACTACATTCAATAAAAAGCTAATCAAGAGAAAAAACGCCTCTTTAGAAAAACTAGGCCGAAACAAGCCCCAAAACCCGTAACAATCCGTTACAGTGGTGTAAAGATGTCTTAATTTCATTCATGAACGACTTTTTAGCCACCATTTACCTAGTTTGCTTCGCAGCAATTGCTGGTGGAGCTTTTGCTTTGATGAATCAAAATTTACGCCAAGCGGCAACGGTGCCAGTATCTAGCTCAAATAGGCAAGGAAGACGGATGCATCCAGAAGCCCCGGCGCCAGGGGAAGAAGTTATGTATGTGGATCTAAGCCGAGAAAGATTAGAAGCTCTATACAAGCAAGCATCAAACAATTGATTAGGCAGTTAACTTAGTTAATATTTACTTTTTAAAGCCTCTATCAATCAACTGAGTCAATAAATATACCCCTATAAACATAGGCAAATAAGCCACCCACATATTTGGCAGGTTAATTTCCGAATTGTTGATCAAAATTAACCCTAAATAACTAAAAACACTATATATACTTACACGTCGTATAATTGCAAAATTTTCTTTCACGGAAGCAAATCCAAATCACCTGTTTTTATTCTAACCATTTTTTCTGCATTCATCTATAGGTCCAATCAGAAGGTCTATTTTTATAGCAATCTCCAGATGCAAGATCGCCTTTAGCGCAAAGCTTTTTGATCAATTCACTACGAGCCTCTGGCGTTTTAGCACCTTGTTTATTTAACAAATCAAACATAAATGGTGATATCAAGCCATCTTTAAGAAGTTGCTCGTTTGTTTGAGCTATCGTTGTAATCGGAGTCAACATAATGCAAACAAGAATTAAAATCATTTTTTAAAATTAGGCCTTAGCAGCAAGCATAAATATACCAAAGCAACTAACACAGGCACTTCGATCAAAGGTCCGATAACACCAGCTAACGCCTGTTTTGAGCTAACACCCCACACGCTGATCGAAACAGCAATTGCTAACTCAAAATTATTACCTGCTGCTGTAAATGAAAGTGCGGAGGTTTTTTCATAACTAAACCCTGAATTCCTACCAACAAAAAATGCAATTCCCCACATTACAACGAAATATATGAATAAAGGTAAGGCAACTTGCGACACTTGAAAAGGATTAGAGATTATTGCTTGCCCCTGAAGAGAAAACATATTAACAATAGTAAATAACAAGCCACCAACGGGATACCAAGAAAGATAAGTACTGCTTTTGCTATTTCAGAAAATGAGAAATTTATTGATTGAGCATCAAGCCCTAAAAAATTTGGTAATATTTTTAAATAAAAATTACCCAGCAGTGCATAAGCAAGCACTTGCACAATTGAATTAATTGCTACTAGCAAAGCAGCAACTTCACGATCCCCTTTAGCTAAATCGATCAAGCCAACTTAATTTTTCAAGATGCATTTGTTAGCTACAGGGAAGGGCGGATAAATTACAACTAGCCGCCAATTGATCCAGCCAACTGCTTAACCAAATCAAAGTTTGTGGTGCTAGGCGGTAGTAAGACCAACGTCCCTGCTGACGTGCCGTAATTAAACCGGCATCTTTCATTACTTTTAGATGGAACGAGAGCTTGGATTGAGCTAATCCCAACTCACTGGTGAGTTCGCATACGCAACGCTCACCACTGCCTAGACACTGCACCAGCTGCAAACGGATTGGTTCCGCCAGCACCCGTAGTAGTTGCAGGGCTTGCTCACTGGCAATGCCGGTAAGAACCATGTGATCTAGCAAACAGCACCCATCAACCATAATTGATTTAAGCTCAAATTTCTGTTGCTACTTCAATGAAAATCGGCATCAACGGCTTTGGGCGCATCGGGCGCTTGGTATTTCGCTCCCTGTGGGGGCGCCCCGATATTGAATTAGTGCATGTTAACGATCCCGCTGGCGATGCCGCTAGCGCGGCTCATCTACTTGAATTTGATTCCGTCCACGGGCGCTGGCCGCAACCCGTAACTGTCCAGGGCAACAGTTTTGTTGTAGCAAATGCAATTCACAAACCGATTAACTACAGCAAAGCAACAGCACCAAGTGCTGTGCCTTGGGCTGATTCAGGCGTTGAAATAGTGCTGGAATGCAGTGGCAAGTTCAAAACAGCTGAAACCCTTGAGCCTTATTTCCTAAACAGTGCCATCAAGCGGGTAGTGGTGGCTTGCCCTGTTAAAGGGCAGATAGCCGGCGCGGAAGCATTAAATATTGTTTATGGCATCAATCATCAGCTCTATAACGAGAGCATACACAGATTGGTTACAGCAGCGTCCTGCACCACAAATTGCCTAGCTCCTGTTGTGAAGGTAATACATGAAAATTTTGGAATCATGCATGGCTCGATAACCACCATGCATGATGTTACTAATACTCAAGTTGTGGTAGATTGCTTTAAAAGTGATTTGCGTAGAGCCCGTTCTTGCCTGCAAAACTTAATACCCACAACCACTGGTTCAGCCAAGGCTATCGGGATGATATTTCCTGAGCTACAGGGGAAACTAAACGGACATGCAATACGTGTGCCTTTATTAAATGCCTCAATTACCGATGCGGTATTTGAATTAAAACGCGCTGTAACTGCGGAGGAAGTAAATGCTGCATTTGAAACTGCCGCCAATGGAGCACTTAAGGGAATTCTGGGTTATGAAACAAGGCCATTAGTATCCGTTGATTATTTAAATGATTCCCGCAGCGCCATCATTGATGGGCTCTCAACAATGGTTATAGATGGCACTCAACTAAAAGTTTATGCCTGGTACGACAATGAATGGGGCTACAGCTGCCGAATGGCAGACCTGGTTAGTTACATCGCAGCAGCGGAGAAACACTGATGCGGATGCTCACATCCCTTCAGCAATACGCAATTGTTACTGGTAATTACTGGGCATTCACCCTTACGGATGGAGCGCTGCGGATGCTGGTGGTGTTCCATTTTCATGAACTTGGCTACAGCACCCTTGAAATTGCGTTCTTATTTCTTTTTTACGAATTTTTTGGCATAGTCACAAATTTATATGGCGGTTATTTAGGTGCTCGTTTTGGTTTACGCCTCACCCTATGGACAGGCACTTTAATGCAAGTGGCTGCCTTGCTAATGCTGATGCCAGTGGATGATGCCTGGCCCAAATGGTGGAGCGTTGCCTATGTGATGGTTGCTCAAGCCATCAGCGGTATTGCCAAAGATCTTAATAAAATGAGTGCCAAAAGTGCAATCAAAACAGTTGTACCTGAAACCCCAAATGATCAAAATAAAGGCGATAATCAATTATTTAAATGGGTGGCAATCCTCACCGGATCCAAAAATGCTTTAAAGGGTGTTGGTTTCTTTCTTGGCGGAATTCTGCTTACAACAATTGGATTTAATGCTGCAGTTGGGGCAATGGCTGCTGGATTGTTTATAGCTTTTCTTGTAACTCTTATATTGCCAGGAGATATTGGGAGGATGAAAGAAAAACCAAACTTCTCTGCATTATTTTCTAAATCGCAGGGCATAAATGTGCTTTCTCTAGCGCGATTCTTTCTATTTGGTGCCCGTGACGTGTGGTTTGTGGTGGCATTGCCGGTATTCCTCCAATCTGCCTTGGGTTGGAAATTCTGGGAAGTGGGCGGTTTTATGGGCCTTTGGGTTATTGGCTACGGAATCGTGCAAGCTGCTGCACCCACGTTGAGGCGCTCCTGGGGGCAAAGTACAGCACCAAGCGTGGCGGCAGTGGAATTTTGGAGTGCCTGTTTAACAGCTATTCCAGCTTTGATTGCAATTGCCTTGTGGCGTGAAGTGGGGCAACCGGGCATTGCCGTGGTGGTGGGTTTAGCAGCATTTGGAGTGATCTTTGCAATGAATTCTTCTATTCACAGTTATATGGTGCTCGCCTACACAGATGCTGAATCTGTGAGCCTAAATGTGGGCTTTTACTATATGGCTAATGCAGCTGGGCGCCTACTTGGCACTGTTTTATCTGGTGCCTTATTTCTTTTTGGTGGCATGCCGGCTTGTCTTTGGGCTTCCTGCCTGCTAGTAGCAGCTGCCTGGCTGGTAAGCACCCGCTTACCTCCGGTGAGGACGGCTTAGATTTTAAGAATTAATCCCGTAAAACAGAAAGCTTTATGCCTTGATCTTGAGCTCTTAAACCAAGATCAAGCAAATCTTGAGCTAAAACCAAAAGTGAAATTCCCATTAAAGCCATTGCCATTCCCCGCTGATCCTTACCAGCCATCTCAACGCTGCGGGAAGCCTGTAGGTGCTGGGGCCAGCTTAATCGCATAGCAACTACAGGGCTTTGATCAGATTTTCATATATCTAGCATTGGAGAGGCTTATGAGTAAATCCGGATTTACATCTTGAAATAAACATACCTATCAGCGCTGGTAGCTCCTGTAACAACATGGCTTTAAACGCTGAATACATTTCCCTTAGTTTCTATTCAGCTGCCATGGGCAACTCAATTGAGCTCACCACAAGCCAACGTTTTGAAATCGAACGCTTCAGCCGCGCCATTGATGCCACATCTGATTCAGAGCAGTTGCGTGATTTAGCAAAGCAGTTGCTAGTTGCCTGGCACAGTCAAAAAGCTGCTACCACCTGGGCGATTAGTGCAAACTGCTCGGCCCTAACGGGTGTTTTGCATGGGGATGGGCAGTGTGCTGATGGGCATGGCTCTGGGCTGCAGCATTGATCTGCTCCTGACAAGCCCCTGTACATTCCTTTTCACATAGAGTGCAGGGTTCATTTAAGCCCTCCACATGATGGTGATGGCTATGTTGAACTGCGCCTACATCTGCTTCAAAGCCAAGCACTTGAGCGCGATACTTGCACATTGAACAATTCATATTTGCATCGCCCCGCATCACTTCTGCTAAGCGTTCTTTGAAGGTTTCCAACACAAGAGGGTGATCATTTAAATAACCCACCCGCACAAATTCCTGCTCGGGGTGATCTAGGGCAACTCGATCTGCATGTTGATAAATCCTGCTTACTAATACACCTGAAAAAAGGAAATATGGAAAAACTAAAATCCGCTTAAAGCCTAGTTTCACCGCATGGCGCAAGCCTGGTTCTACTAAAGGAAAAGTAACACCAGAATAAACGGTTTCACCCCAGCCAAAACCAAGCCCTTCCACCAACATGCGACACACCTTTGCCACATTTGAATTGGCATCAGGATCTGATGAGCCTCTACCCACAACTACGAGCAAGGTATCTTCTGTGGCAACAACTTCATTGGCATCTGCAAGAACGATGGCTTCTTTAATACGAGCGGCGGCGGCCTGAATCATTTTTAGATCTACCCCCAGCTCCCTGCCGTAATCGATCTGCACGCCGGTAGCAGCAGCGTAAGTATTTAATACAGATGGAATGTCATTTTTTGCATGGCCAGCAGCAAATAACATTCCAGGTAAAGCCAAAATGCGATTAACTCCCCTGGCTCGCAATTTATCTAAACCGTCTTTGATGATTGGCCGCGCAAATTCCAGATAGCCGTGCTCCACGGGCACCTCAGGTAATAGCAATCGCAAACCATTGGCCAGCTTGGCAAATTCTTCGCAGGCAAACCCATTGCGGCTGCCATGGCCGCATAACATCACACCAACCCCAGGGGTAGCGCTGAAATCAAGCGGTAAGAGCAAAGAATTATCGATTTTGATGCCCGTGTTCAAAATATGAGCCTTAATAATAAAGCCAGCATAAAACCACTGAATTGCACAATCACTACACAGGGGCCAGAGGGAAGGTTAGTTAGCCCAGAAGCTAGAAGCCCCAGCAACGCACAACCGCCCCCCAACAGAGCTGAACTAAGCACATAAACCGGAAAGCGGCGGCTCAATAAACGGCCTGCACAGGCTGGTATCACCACAAAGGCGCTGATTAGCAACACCCCCACCGCTTTGATCGAAACCGCCACCACCACGGCGAGCAACACAATAAAAGCGATCCTGTGCCAATTAGCCCTAACCCCAAAAGCCCCAGCAAAATCACTATTTAGCGTTAGTAGTACCTGGGCTCTCATGCTTAACACCAGATACAACACTGCCCCCAGCAACAGCAAGGCGATTACACCAAGATCAAGCCAGCCAATGCCGAGGATGTCGCCAAATAACAATTGCTGGATTCCGCCTCGATAGGTTTCCACCAAGCTCAGGGCCACCACGGCAAAGGCCAAAGAAGTGGAATAAACAATGTTCAGCAAGGCATCAGCTGGCAGCTTGCTGCGCTCTACCAATTGGTTTATCAGCAAGGCAAATAACACCGCAAATGGAATTAAAACCAAGGTGGGATTAATTCCGAGCAGGATGCCGATGCTCACCCCAAGCAGGGCGGAATGGCCAAGGGCATCACTAAAAAAGGAAAGCTGCCGCAATACCGCAAAGCTACCCAGCAAACCGCCTAGCCCACCAGTGAGCAGGCCCCCCAGCAGGGCCCGCTGCATAAATGGTTGGCTAAGCACGCCAGCGCTATCAAACATGGTGATGGTGGTGATAGGCCACAACATTCGGCCCGTAGAGCTCAGCCAAGCTCTTGGGGCTAAGGGCCTGGGTTGGCGGCCCACTGCAACGTAAATAACGGTTTAAACACAACACCTGATCGCAACTACGGCGCACCATTTCAAAGTCGTGGGATACCTGCAGCACAGTCCACCCCTCCTGAAGCCGCAATTGCAACAACAATTCCTGAAATTGCTCACTGGCGGGGGCATCAAGCCCCGCTTGCGCCTCATCTAGCAGCAATAGTTTTCGGGGCCGCACCACGCAAAAAGCCAACAGCACCCGCTTTAGTTCACCGCCAGATAGTTCGCTTAATAACTTTGCGCCCAAGTTGCTTGAGCCGGTGCGTGCCAAGGCAACAAGCACCGCCTCATGTCGCTTTGATCTGCCACCCCAAGGCAAGCGGGGGCCTGGGGGATCAAAACCAAAAGCTACAAATTCAGCCACGCTGAGGGGAAAGCGTCCTTGAAGGGCAAAGGTTTGAGGCAAATAGGCGATCTGGGATCGCACCGAATGGGGCAGTTCACCTGCCGGGCCAAGAGGATGGCCTAGTACCCACACTTGACCCTTTTGGCGGGGCAATAGGCCAAGAACTGCTGCCACCAAGCTGGATTTGCCTGCACCGTTTGGTCCTACAAGGGCGGTATCACTTTCGCTAAGCAATTCAAAATTCACACCATCCACCACTAGTTGGCCTTCGCGGCTAACGCTGAGATTTTCAACCCGCAGAACAGGTTTATCCACCGAATGCCTTGATCAAATCAGCCACGTTGCTACGCATCACT
>Ga0310077_100027_pt1 | contig 14242 bp, 20 predicted proteins | sample LakEriER1TotalB5_FD_194434 | JGI IMG/M metagenome (GOLD analysis project Ga0310077, IMG submission 194434) | Enriched freshwater cyanobacterial communities from Lake Erie, Ontario, Canada - ER10.Total.B5 | ecosystem: Environmental > Aquatic > Freshwater > Lake | place: Canada: Ontario | collected...
GTACGAAGTAGTCTTACTCAACGAACTAAACCACCTGTGGTGTAGTGAACGAGTAATTCAACTCCTAGACGAAGCCCGAACAACTGACGCCAAATCTGTTGCTAAGGAATGGGGGTATGAACTCGAAGCCGAGCCATTGTCTGACTAAGAGACATCCTCAGTTTCTAAAACTACGTAGTAAGCGGGTGTAGGTTCCCCTACCCCGCCACTCCTTTGACAAGCATGGGTGAATCGATGTTTAAAATTGAAGAAAACAGGGGGGATCGTGAGAAGGCTCTCTACTTGCATTTCCAGTATTCTTCGAATACTCGGATACCAACTAATACGGGTTGAAAGAACCCCAAAACAACCACCAAAGAAAAGCAGCTACAAGCGGGTTGAGGTATACGATAACGACTGGGACGACTAAGATTTTTGTGTTGACTTCGTGGTTCTGACCCGCTAGGTTAGGTATCGCAGAAGTATCAATTTGTACCCACCCGCCGTAATGACAAAGCTCACCGAACCCAGTGGAGATCTCTACACAATTAATGCTGTATCAGACGAGCAAGTAGCCGAAGCAAACAAAGAGTTCATAACCCTCGAACTGCCATATCGTATTTCCCGAATTCCAAAAAATTACTCCTGCCAATAAGCACGCTTGAATAGGGCAGGTACTTCTTTTGCTGTGGAATACACCACTGACTGCGCTGTACCGCTCGTTCTCATCCCTTCGTACTACGTTCATCCTCTGGCTCGCCAGTACGAGGAAATTAGTACGAACGGGGAACTCATACGTAGTTACGACGAGTGGGGTTTAGCTTCGGTTCTGACCTACGCCTACACCCGAAAGGTGGCAGCGAGTGATGATTACAGCTCAATGGAGGAAGTTATGGGTGCGTGCATGGAAGAATCCAGGCACACCCGCGCTGAAAATAAGACATTATTTCGCATGATCAAGCGCAGGATAAGAGCCGGTGATGAACAAGCCGCCCTTCCCTACACACGCACACTGGTATCACGTCTAGGAATTGCGCTAGCTGAACAGCACGAAGGGATAGAGGATGATAATGACGACGATGAAGACAAAGAATATGAATTCAATTGAACCCAGTGTCAATGATCAGCTAAGATTTGCCAATTTGGTAAAAGGATTAGAAAATTTAGATAAGAAACAACTAATTGAGCTCGCTACGGAGTTGGCACGGTTTGCGTTTGTTATGCAATCCGCCAGCTTGCGATGGGCAGCTCATGAAGCAGCAAACAATCTCTCCCACCAATGGAAAGACCCAAGGAATTAAATGAGCGTCAGATCCTCGCCGCACAGGGAATGGCAGCAGGATTAACTTGGCGCGAAGCAGCAAAGCGAGCTAATTGCTCTACAGAAGGGATTCGTGCCTGGAAGCAACTAGAGGAGTTTAATGACGCGATCTGGCAATACCAGCAAGAGATCTTCCACAGAACCTTTGGCGTTACATCCGAAGCACTACCAGAAGCAATTCAAAAGCTGCGAGAGATTATTGACGACGACAATCCTGAGATAAGTGTGAGCGTTAAAGTTCAGGCGATCAAGATTCTTATTGACTCCGCCCATAAACAATATGAAGCGCGGACGATTGAGCGTCGCTTAGAACATCTAGAAGCTCATGCCCAGCGCCAAACTCTTAACCCGGCTGGAGAGGTTAGAGAAATTACAAGCGCAGCGTGAGAAGGAAGAGGAGCAAAAACGCCTCATCTCAACTGGCGTGGGTTTTGCACCACGATTCCCTACTGCAGACAAGTGGAATGAGTTCGCCCCTCTCACATGGATACGAACCTCAGGCACAGTATTGCCTTTTGCTCCTTTTGATGTCCAGAAGAAGTTAATTGAGTCAGTCTGTAAGAGTCAGTACACAATAATTCTTAAGAGTAGGCAGGTTGGAGCTTCCGAAACGGTCTGCTCCTACCTCTTATGCCGAGCCTTAACAGAGCCTGGCTTCTCTGCTGTGGTCTTCTCAAAGACAGCAACTGACTCTGGAGCGCTAGGGAAACGAATAAGAGCTCAGGCAGCAAGTATTGCTGACTCGGGGATCGAGTTCACCACTGAATCAAATAGTGAACTCTCCTTCAAAGGTCTCGGCACCATTTACTTCCTACCAGCCACGCCTAGAGCAGCTCGAGGCATCCCATCGGTCTCAGTGGTCGTGCTTGATGAGGCTGCATTCCTGGAGGGAGCTGAGGAGATCTATACAGCAGCGCAACCAACCATGGCGACGTTGGGTGAAAAAGGAAAGCTGATCCTGCTATCCACGCCAAACGGCCTGGGCAACATGTTTGCAAACCTTTGGCATGAAGACGAAGAGGACGGTTGGAATCGCTTCAAAATCCACTATTCAGACATTCCTATTTACGCTTCCAACCCAAACTGGGCGACCAATACCAAGGCCAAGGCCAAGCTCACTGACCGGGCATGGCGGCAGGAATATGAAATGGACTTTGTCGCCTCTGACGCGCAGATATTCCCCCCACACTTGGTTGAGAAGGCATGTCACGGGGAGTTGATCGAGTGCGGTCTGCTTAACCGCGAGTACATCATGGCCGTTGACCCCGCAGCAGGAGGAGACGACTACTGGTGCTCCGTCGTCCTAGACATCACCAGACCGCCATACAGCGTTGTTAATGTCTTCCGCACTCGCTACAAGTCAAGTGATTACTGCATCCAACAAATCATTGAGCAAGCGGAGAACTTTGCACCCAACAAGGTGATCTGCGAGAAGAACGGAGTTGGCGCAGTGGTCTCCGAAGTGCTGTCTAAGGCTCTAGCTAAGTATATGGTCGAGCCATACAACACGAACCGCCCAAACAAGATCTCCAATACTGACCGGATCACATACTTCCTAGAGCGAGAAGAGCTTGTCGTACCAAGGGATCCCTTCTATCATGAGATGTTGATGTTCAGGCAACGAGAAGCAGGAGATCGCTGTGCGGGTGAGGGTGCTCACGACGACGGAGTAATGGCACTTGCTCTTGCACTATCCGCAGTTGCTACAACCCCCACATCTGACTGGCTGGACCTGATCTAAGGGTTATAAATAAAGAAAACCGCTGTAAGATTCGCTTTAAGTTAGTTAGGCTGGAGCTAAAGAGTTAGAGCTAAAACTTTGTCGGAATCTTCTGAAACTTCTCAAATCAGGATAGATTCCGAAGTCCGTAACGATGGCGCACTAATTAACGCCATAACCGGTCTAGGGACAGCAAGAGATAAAAGTGAATACTATTCAATACGCACACCAAAACTTCTTGCAGAACAGGAGCTGGAAGCGTTGTATTACGACCCGCTATGCAGGCGAGTAATTGATATTTACGCAGAGGCGGCTGTCACTGAGCAAGCCACGATCAAGTTAAGTGAAGAGACCAAGGATTACGAAGGGGTAATTAAAGCGTTCGAAAACTATCTAGATAGTCTGGATTTCTACACCTATATCGAGGAAGCTCTGAAGTTACAGAGACTATATGGTGGATCTGCCATCTTCATGGTCCTAGATGACGGACTGGAATCGGATCAACCAATAAATCCAAAACTGATCCGAGGGGTCGCAGACTTAGTTCCATTATCTCGACGAGAGATAACTCCAAACGACTACAACTATCTCAACTACAGGAACCCCGAGTACTACAGAATTTCAACAAGCAAGTCAGTTGTCAAAGGAAACGACCTGCAATACCTCCTCGTACACAGTTCCAGAGTTCTTAGATTTGACGGCCTCTACCTCCCCTGGCGACAACGCCTAGTAAATGAAGGGTGGGGTATGTCCTATCTCCAACCCTTTTTTGAGGTCTGGAAACGCTATAGAGGAGCAACCGACGGCATGGCAACCATGCTGAACGAGATGGACCTTTTCGTTCACAAGATTCCAGGCCTGGCAAACAAGGTGACTTCTGGCAAAGAGGGTGCTCTTAGGGCACGTCTAGAGGCTAATGCCCTTGCCAGGTCGTTATATGGCGGGATGGCACTGGACACGGAGGAGGAAGTGACCTTTGCCTCCAGGAGTCTTGGAGGGGCTGAGGCTCTATTTGATCGGCTACTCGATGACCTAGTAGCTGCAGCTGATATGCCCAAGACGCTGCTCTTCGGACAGTCACCTGCTGGTGGGCTTTCTGAGTCGGGAAAGTATGAGGACAACAGCTGGGCACAGTCCGTCGAGCGTTATCAAACCCACAGTCTCCGCAAGCCCTTAAATCAGTTTTTCCAATTAATTCTGGAGATGCCGCAGGGTCCCACACGGGGCAATGTTCCTCAAGAATGGAATGTCTTCTTCCCTCCTTACTTCTCCGAATCAAATAAGGAAAAAGCCGAACTCCGTAAACAAGTTGCGGATGCAGACAAAATATACTTTGACATGGGAGTTCTGACTCCACTGGAAATACGTAAATCTCGCTTTTCCGGTACTGAATACAGTATGGATATGGTGTTGCTGGAAGAGGAGGAGCAAGCGCTGCAACTTAGGCGGGAATTAGAGCAAGAAGCAATGGTTCAAGGCTACGTTGGACAGCAGGCGGCACTTGAACAACAAGAGATTCTCCAGCAAGAAGGAATACCACAGGAAGAAGTAGATATCATCCATATGAGCGGGCTAACACTGGCCGCTAATGCATCAAATGGCGCCTATCGGATGTGCCATTTGCTATATCCTGATGGACAGCGGAATGACACAGAAACAGCCGTATTAGTAGGAAACCGATTTAACGATAAAAAGATATATAGGGGCCACTTCATTGAAGAAGACGGCACAATGAATACAGGGCCACTCCTGTTAGGCTTTTACTCATCCCGCTCAGCCAATAAAGCACTGCAAACCTACGCCCCAGGCAGAAAGACAGGGCTGATTCAGGTGAACGAGGTTGATATTGAACATCTCAAATCTTCTGTGTTTGATTATCCGTGAATAAGCGAGTAGAAGAAAAAGAACTGTTTCTTTCAGCTCTTAGAGGTGATGTAGGAGCTCAACGCAAATGTACTGAGAAGGGCAAGCAGTGCGGCGGTCGTTGCATTCCAAAGAGCTGGAGCTGCAGAATCAAAGGCGAGGGAGCGACAGCCCCAACAAGAGGCAACGCAGTCCAACTAACAGGACAGCAAAAAGCAAAACTTAAGGGCATTAGAGCCCGCCGCCGCCGGAATAACACCCTTAAAGCGCTAGCAGGCGTAGCTGGTGTAGCAGGCGCTGCTGCTGGAGCAGCGTACTTAGCAAGTAAAAACCCACAAGCGATCAGGAGATTAGCTAACAGGGTGTCCACGGTGTCGCCGATCGCCGGAGCCCTCTCGAACATACCTGGCCCAGCTGGGAGTCTCGCCTCAGTGGTCAACATGGGTGTGGGGGCCTTCCAGGCCGGAGCCAACATGGGTGCAGGAATTGCACAAAATAGGCGTGGCGGACGACGAATAAATGAACTGCGTGGCCTGATGGCAACTAGGCAGGCAAGTAGCCAGAGAATGCAGACAAAAATTAACGCTCTACAGGGCAAGAGGAGCACATACGAAAGTGCTCGTTCCAGCCTGATGAGCAAAATGAACAATGGCAGTACAACCGCTCAACGTAGAAGCTTGCGCTCACTAGATACCGCTATTCGCAAAATCAACGGAGACCTCCAGCAGCGTCAAACAGAAAGATCAGTATTAACTCGTCGGATTGCAAGTATGACAAAGGCGACGACAAAGATGGAAGGATTAGTAACTAGCAAATACAACACAGCTGCAAAAGTAATGCAGACAGTGGAAGCGCGAAATTCTGACTTCCGTCGTGGACGTAGACAAACTAGCAGTCTTAAACCACAAGGCAGACGTGGACCAAAAGCAGATAAACGAAGCTGGCAAGAAAGATTTGGCTTGGATGAAGCCGACTCACGAACCGGTAAAAAGTGTGGGAAATCAGCAATATCTAATGCGAAGAAATGTACAAAGGGAAGCGGGACAGCTCGGCGAATAGCTAAAGCCGCTGCAACTGCTGCATTAGTAGGAGGCGGCGTTGCGGCTCTTTTGCAAGCAAGGAAGTCAGGCCTGGGAAAGCCTAATGCTGCTCTGGGAAAAACTGGTCCTTGGGTGGCATCTGCAGCCCGCCACATGACTGCGAACGAGATGGAAGGTCTTCGTAAAATGCGTGAGCGCGGGCAAGGCAAATATGGAGCGCTACCGCGTAGAAGAACGGGCGATGAAATTGAGTACCACGGGGAAAACTTTTCGGGCTACAACAAACCCAAGCAAACTCCTAACCACCCGAGCAAATCACACGTTGTCCTAGCGAAAGAGAATGAGGAGGTGAAAATTATCCGCTTTGGTCAACAGGGTGTCTCAGGTTCACCAGCACGAGAAGGAGAATCTGAAGCGGACAAAGCCCGCCGAGGAGCATTTAAAGCCCGGCATGCCAAGAATATTGCTAGAGGCAAAATGAGCGCCGCATATTGGGCAAATCAAGAAAAGTGGTGAGCATTGGAAGACCTAATAGAAGCCTTCAATACTGCTCTTAAAAACGAAGAGCAGTATGTCATCGACATTGTCAACAAATCCCTAGACCGGGGTTTTAATCGTCTTCTTCGGCGTACCTACGGCCAGTTAAGAAGTGGTCAATTTCAGACTGCAGAGAGAAATGCTCGCGTTCTAGAGCTGATTCCTCCTCTGCTTCCAAATCAAACAGATCGCTATCTAACTGCGTTTCAACGCTTGTTGACTCGCTCAACAGGATTCGGTTTAGATCTAGCTGGACAATTATCAAAGTCTGTAAAAGATTCTCAACTTGGCGTAACCGTCCCAGTAGAAGCAATAACAGCAGCAGCAAGGACAGCGCGAGGGTACTTAACAAAACATGGAACAACATTTTCAACAGCAGCCGCAGAAGTTTTAGCGCAAGGCATCGCCGAGGGTAGGCCCACAGACGATATGACAAAGGATTTACAACACCGATTGAAAATGACAAAGAATCGTGCTGAAGTCATTGTACGAACAGAATCACTAAGGGCACACAATGAAGCCTCAAATGCGTATTACACCCAAAATGGCATTGATCTCGTTATGTATTACGCAACAAGCGATGATAGGTCGTGTCCCTTTTGCACAGCCCACGCAGGCAATATATTTAAGCGAAATGCAATCAAAGTGCCAAGACACCCGCGTTGCCGTTGCTACCTAGCTCCCTACAGCGACAACGCATGGGAAATAAACAGTGAATACGACAAGATGCGGAACAAACATAGGCAAGAAGTACTGCGTTACGCTAGAGGCAAGGGTGTGGACTTGAGCTACGGACCCTCATCATTTGAAGAATTAGCTCCCCTGCCAACACGGGAAACATGAAAGAAACTCGCATCGGCCGCGCTGATAAGAACAAGCCAGGTCTTTACGCAAATATTCTGGCAAAGAAAAAGCGTATTGCCACTGGTTCAGGTGAAGAGATGAACGAACCCGGTGAGAAAGAATCACCCTCCACCTCTGAGTTCGAAGAAGCAGCAAAGACTGCAAAACCGAAGAAGAAAAAGGACACGGGGATGCGTACTAAATATGACAAGGTGAAGCAAAGTTGTGCTTGCAGCAACAAGGACAAAGGCATGAAAAAATCACCATACGCAGATGGCTGCGGGTACAAGGAAGATTCATTGGCTCAAGAGTTTGAAGCAATTCTCAGTGGACTAAAGCCCGGCGCTAAATGAAAGCGCAGCGCCTAGACAAAAAGTGCGGCGCCTCTGGCATTCCTAACAACCAACGGTGCAGTAAAGGTTCCCTAGGCAACAAGGTTGCAACAGCCGCTGCCATTGCTGGTGGTGGGGCTATTGGAGGAGCGCTTCTCAACAGGGGCTCCAGGCAAGCAATCCTCTCAGCACCTGGGGTAGCTCAGCGAGCTGGACAAAAAGCCTTGGTGAATGTGGCTGAAGGTATCGCCACAAACAAAAAAAGGATGAATTTCTCTGGTGCAGCGCTCAACAAGATGCGCCCACCGTCTAAGACACAACGTCTAGCTGAGATAGCTCGGAAAGCCAATGTGTCTGCTGAACAAGCCATTAAGCGGGCCACCACCTCAGAGGTCAACCGTGCCACGGCGGTTGGGGAGGCGATGTACAAGGCAGGCAAAGCGACAAGAGCCTCCCTTAATAGCGGGGTAAGAACCCACAACCTGAGCGTAGAACGAATGAGGCGGAAATACGAACCCGGTTACCGTCGGCGCAGAGATCTGGGATCCTTCTACAAGAAAGATGTATCCCAAAAGACAGTGTCTGTCAGGGCGCGTATAAGCAAGATGATGGATAGCTATAAAAAGCCAAGATACTAATCCCGGATCAAATACCCATCAAATTCTTATTGTAAGAGTCAGTACACAAGAATTCCTATCCCTGGACAATACTCCAACGCAAAACATTTGCTAAACAGGGGCACACTGATAGCAGTATGTGACCTGTGTCAGCGCAGCCTCAGCTCATCGGGGGGCCAAAGGAGAACATCTGTTCGAGGGCCACTTCCTTGAACGAGGAATATTTATCGCCGCCCCGAAGCACGATCTCCACAGAATTGACTACGTCATTGAATGGGAAGGTGAGCTAAAACGAGTCAACGTCAAAACGCTGCACTGGGTTCCTACTGGGAACTACTGGCAGGCAGAAACGAAGACGAGCAAGGGGAAGGGTAGCCGTGCCTATACAGCTGATGAGATCGATTATTTCGGCGTCACCAGCCTGGAGTACGAGCATATTTGGCTTATTCCCTTATCAGCAACAAAGGGTGTTACATGTTTACGATGGCACCCACCAGAAAAGAAACACCAGAAACGATTCGACAGCTTCAATTGGCTTCCTTATATAGTTAAACAAGGGTGTCTCAGTGTTTCTAATACTCCTACCACAAAAAGTAGTTAGTATCAGTATATGGAGACCGTTTTTCGCTACGATTACGGTCAGGTGACTAAATCCGAATTAACGGACGAAGGTTATCTGAAAGTATGGTGTAAAGCAGCCCGAGTAGGGACCCAGCTTTATACACGGGGAGATGGCACGCAAGTGCGTGAGTATCGCCCTGAAGATGAAGTAGCGAAGCCCGAATCTTTAGCCTCCTTCGGCATGAAGGTAGTAACCATGGGTCATCCCTCGGTTCTACTAGACACCATAAACACAAAGGTTCATCAGATCGGACATGCGGGTTCGCAAGTTCGATTCTCCGATGGCTTCGTAGAGGTTGCCCTTGTCGTCACTGATAAGACAGCAATTGAACGTATCCAGCGGGGTGATTCCCAAGAGGTCAGCGCCGGCTATCGAGTCGACTTTGACCCCACACCAGGAATTACACCCGCAGGCGAGAGTTACGACGGCGTCCAACGAAACATTCGCGTTAATCACATCGCAATTGTTCCTGTCGGTCGCGCCGGACGTGATGTCCGTTTGATCCTCGACTCATGTGACCGCAACGATGCAGTCGCCTGGGATGTAAACCCGTCGATTACGCACTTACCCTCCATGGCACGAATCACCCTAGACGGCCTGGATCTTGAACTCCCTGCAGATACTGCTGGTTTGGTCCAATCCTTCGTGAAGGAGACAGATCGTGCCAAGTCCGAGCTTATGAAAAAGCTCGATATGCAGGATGAACAGATCCAAGCTGTAGTTACCGACAACGAAGAAGCTCTTGGCCGCCTCGATGCGGCTGTTGAGCGTATTGAAGAATTAGATAAGCAGCTCGCTGAGGCCCAAGCGGCCGTTGAAGCACGCAGCGACGCTGAGCAAGTCAACCAGGCTGTTAAAACACGCCTGTCCTGCCTCGACAAATTCTCACCAATCCTCCCAGAGAACTACACGTTCGATGGTGAGGACGAGCTCCAAATTATGGCGCTCGCCTACGAGAACGTCTTCGAAAAAGCACCTCGCGAAGACGCATCCAACGATTACCTCCTTGGTGTTCTTGACGGCGTTCTCGCCGCCATGGATGACCTTGAGGATGAGGAAGAGGAAATTAAAGAAGACGCCGAATTCCAACCATCGGATGACGGCTCGAACGTTGCTGAAGTTCGTAACGCGCTCGCCCAAGTGCAAGCTGCAGAAAAGATCGACAGCCAATCCTCCTACCGTGAGCGTCTGCTAAACGGTTGGAAGACAGACCTAACTGCTCACGTTTGATAGGAGCACAACGAAATGACAATTACCTACACCACTACCACCGTCGCCAATCCAGCAGGTGCTCAGGGTTCATACCCTCAGCGTCTTGTGGATGGCCACGAAGGCATGATCGCTGACCTCCAGGCATTCGTCTCTAGGTCTTTTACTAATGAATCAGGCGGCGTGATCCCCTTTGGACACGCCGTATTGTTTGATAGCGCGGCCACTTCTGGCTTGGGCGCAAAACTACCTGCTGGCAACGCCGCTACTGGCGTTCTGGGTCTTGCTGTTGACAGCAACACCTTTGAGGCCAACGCCAACAGCTCCTACCAGGGCGCTGGCGTTATCCCCGGCACTTCTAAGACTTCAGATGGCCGTGTTGGCTATCCCAATAAACAAGTCGTAAACGTTCTGAGTAAGGGCGTTGTTTATGTATACGCCGTGGATGCAGTAGCAATCGGCGATGCCGTGCGCCTGTATCACACCGATCACGCAAGTGCCTCCACTAATGGTGGCTATAAGGGCCGCTTCGGCAAAACCGCCGTAGCTGGTAAGACCTTCAACGTGACTGCCGGCGTTCGCTGGGTGGGTGCTGCCGCTGCTGGCGGTCTGGCTCTCCTGGAGATCGACATCCCTAGCTTCACCGTTACCGCAGATGCTTGATAGGAGGCACCCAACCAATGTCTGATATTAGAACTGATGATGCCGGTCTGTTTCTAGCCCGCGAGCTAGAACAGATTCTGGCCAGGACCTTTGAGGTTCAATACGCCGACATCAAGTACTCATCGATCCTCCCCATCTCTACGGAAGTGGGTCCTGGCGCAGATAGCTTCACCTACCGCATCTTTGATGCAACAGGCAAAATGAAGCTCATCCAGGACAAAGCGAGCGATCTTCCCCGTGCTGATGTCCTACGTAAGGAAGTAACTCATGCTGTTCGCAGCCTGGGTGCATCCTTCTCGTACACAATTCAGGAAACTCGTGCTGCCGCCACCGTGCCCGGCATGAACCTGGAGCAACGCCGCGCCAACGCAGTACGTCGTGCTTACGAAGAGGCAGTTCAACAAATTGCCTTTTATGGCGATGGCTCTGTTGCGATCGATGGCTTCTTTAACAACGCCAACGTTGACAAAGTAGTGCCTTCCAAGTGGTTTGACACCTCTGGCGTCACCACCGACGAAATGCTGGAGATCCTCAATGAGGCTCCTACCCGCATCGTTGAGAACTCCAATATGAAGGAGGCTCCCAACACGATGCTGGTGCCCTACAGCGTTTATCGCATTATTAGCACCACTCCTCGTAGCACCACCTCTGACACCACGGTGATGGAGTTCTACCTACGCACCAACCCAATGATTCGCTCAATCGAGCCAATCAACGAGCTGGAAGCAGCCAAGTCTGGCAGCAAGCTGTCTAAGGACCGCATCATCTGCTACGACCGCAGCCCCGAGAAGCTGCAACTTCACATCCCACGCACCCTGGAGTTCCTGCCCCCAATCCGGCAGAACCTGGAGTTCACCGTGGCCGCTCACGCCCGTATCGGCGGAGTGTCTCTTTACTACCCCAAGAGCGCTCTGTACATCGAGAAGGCCTGATAAAAACCCTTTTTCAGAAAATGATTATTACTTACAAGCCCCAATTAGAAAATCCACCCAGGGATAAAGAAGTCACTCTTGGCTTCTCCCTGATTAGTGGTAGGGCCGGTGGAACAGAGCACATCCAACTGAAATCAGGCGTTAACCGCGATTTTGACCCAAACAATTGGGACAGGATCAAAGAAATGTCAATTGTCAAGGATCTGCTCAGCATCGGTGCACTGGCGGTGCAAGAAGACGTGGAAGTTGTAGAGATCGCCGTCAAGGCGACAGGCGGTCTCTCAAAACTACCCGTCAAAGAGGCACTTGATACGCTCGATGCAACTTTCGACCTAGATCTGCTCAAAGAGTGGGACTATGCCGAGAACCGTATCCGAATTAAGAACGCCATTGCAAAACGAGTAAAGGCAATTACTGAAGGAGAAGGCTGATGGCAGTGACCTCCACCACATTCCTTACACGGTTTCCTGAATTCTCGAATTTAGAAGCTGCTGTGGTTGGGGGTGCACTAGACGAAGCACTCCGGTTTTGTAGCCAAGATGTATGGGGGGCACAGCACGACGACGGCGTTAATTATCTCGCCGCGCACCTGCTAGCAAACCGCACAAAGGCTATAGGCCAACAAATTGGTGCAATCCCAAGCGGTCAAAGCAATCTGGGCTTCGCTAGTGAGCCCTATGGTGCCGCTTTCGACGCAATTCAACGCTCACTAGTTAACGTTGGCTTTGCATTTTAATGGGAGCTTACGCACCTTGGGATAACGCCTCATTAGCTTTCAAGGTCTACAGCTCATCTGCTCTAGATTCCAAAACTGGCAACCAAATACCTGTCAATACGACAGAGACCTACGTTGTCAACATGGAGCTGCAGTCAAGCAGCCAGGACTTTAAGCCCGGAATCGACGAAAACAACGTGCCGTGCAAAGGCAAACTACTTTCACCAACAACCTTTGGCCCAAAAGTCAAGGTCGGCATGGTGGGAACCTGCACAGTAAATGGGATAACAGGGACGATTCGACTTACTGATATTGGTTCAGGCGAATTACTCTTTTCCCGAAACACAATGCATCAAGGTTTCCGAGGATTATTTGAGCAGACAGGCAAAGGAGGCTAACCATGGCACAACAGCCTAAGAAGCTAAATACCACAGCAGCGGACAAAGCAATTGCCAGGGCAACTCAAGAGTTAGTCAATCGACTATCCGCTGAATATACCAATGAGATTTCAGCTGAAAAGTGGGGATGGAATGACGGAAGCCTTCGGGACGTTGTCGACACCGGCAGACTTCGAGCCAGCCAAACTGTGCAAAAAGTAGGCGAAAACAAGTTTCAGTTCAGCTGGCCAGTTGAATACGCAGCTCAAGTACACGAAGGCACAAAACTAAAAGGCGGGGGTGAGTGGCCGGCAAGACCATGGACTCGCACAGCACTAGAAAATGTCGACCCTAAGAAATACTTTGAGACTATACTTAGGAGAGAGTTAAATGGCTAGTGTACAACAAATACGCGATCTAATTAACTCGGCTATCGGATCCAAATTAGGAAATTATAATCTTCCAGATGGATCCACGGCCCCCGCCCTATGGGTAAGGGGTCAGCAGCAAGTTCCCAAAGACTGGACAGTTACTGGCATCGAATGTGTCATCGACGAAGTCCCCGAGATGGTGAACAAGCCCACCATGTCACAACAAGTAATCCTAGACGTCCGTTGGCCGCTCTATCTTACAAGTTATGACACGGCTCGAACACTAGCCGAGGTGCGCGAGCTTCTGTTTCAGTGGTTCCCTGATATTCAGGATCCGGTGTATATCCAACAAACGGATATCTCCTTCGAAACACTGAAAGTATTTATCCCCGATTACTCTATTCACCCTGAGAGAGGCTAATGGCTAATCTTCCCGGAAGTGCATTTGCAAAGGGGCGGGACCGTATTGTCCGCGTCGCCAACCCTGGCAGCACTCGTAAAACTGCAACAATCGCATCTGGTGTTATTACACCACCGACAGGACTAACCTACAACTGGCTGAAAGGCGCAACCCGCGCTGAATTTACTCCCTCCCCTGCATCACAGGAGTTCTTCCTGCTGGGTGACAGTGGCTGGCGTGACTCCGTGGGTGTAACCCAAGCCGGCGAGTTGGCCTGCGCAGCATTCTTTGTTAACAGCCTAACTGCTGGAGTTCCGAATGCTGACATCGACACGGCCCTTGGAATGGTTGTAGAAGCTGAATACAACCCTGACCGAGAACTTTGGGTTGAGTGCTTCACCTACTTAGGCAACGACACCACAGGCAAGTACAAATATCACGCCAGGATGTTCCAGGCTTGTATTACCGGTGTATCAGAGGCAGCCCCCTCTGACGGTTTGATCGAATATTCCTGGACCTTCCAGTCCCGAGGTGAAATATACTCAGGCATATTTGACAACGCCACGGCTGCGTTGACAGTGTATTAATGAAATATGACCTGCTGGTCTCAACGGACAAGCGGTCATACTTCCTCAACTGCCAAGTATCAGGAGAATTACTCGAAGTTGGGGCGGTATACATCGCCCCATTGTCGTCTGGAC
>Ga0310077_100032_pt1 | contig 12952 bp, 9 predicted proteins | sample LakEriER1TotalB5_FD_194434 | JGI IMG/M metagenome (GOLD analysis project Ga0310077, IMG submission 194434) | Enriched freshwater cyanobacterial communities from Lake Erie, Ontario, Canada - ER10.Total.B5 | ecosystem: Environmental > Aquatic > Freshwater > Lake | place: Canada: Ontario | collected...
TGCTTACTCCGAGCGTTGTTCCTGCTTGTCCCCCCTTGATCAGCCCCAGTGGCACAGCCTGAGTGCCGAGGATTGCCTGACCACACTCAAGGTAAGCACCGAAGGGTTAACCACGGCCCAGGCCTCGGAGCGACGCGAGCTGAACGGCTCCAACCGGTTGGAGCTGGCGGCCGGCCGCAGCAGCCTGGCCATCCTTTGGGACCAATTCAGCAACGTGATGTTGTTGATGTTGCTGGCCGTGGCCGCGATCTCAGCGGCAATTGCCTTTAGCGCCCAGAAGTTCCCCAAGGACGCGATCGCGATTGTGCTGATCGTGGGTCTCAACGCCCTGCTCGGTTACCTGCAGGAAAGCCAAGCCCAAAAAGCCCTGCTGGCCCTGCGCCAGATGGCCCAACCCCTGGTGACCCTGCGTCGCGATGGCCAGTGGCAGCGGCTATCGAGTGAGGAGCTCGTGCCGGGCGACCTGATCAGGCTCGAGGCCGGCGATCGGGTGCCCGCCGATGGCCGAGTACTGGAGGGAGCGGACCTGGGCCTGCGGGAGGCGGCCCTTACGGGCGAAGCCGAGGCCGTGTTCAAGCAAGCAAACCTGCTGCTCGATCCGGCCACCCCCGTGCTGGAACGCCAAAACTGCCTGTTTCAAGGCACAGAAGTGGTGCGGGGCCGGGGCCTGGCGGTGGTAACCGCCACCGGCATGGCCACTGAACTGGGCCAGATCGCCCAACTCATTAATACGGCCGGCGGCGAGGCCACCCCCCTGCAGAAACGGCTGGACGGCCTGGCCTCGGTGTTGGTGGGCTCGGCCCTAGGCCTGGTGGCCATCGTGATTGGGATTGGCTGGTTAATGGGCCAGCCCCTGCTCAACCTGCTCGAGGTGTCCCTGTCGATGGCAGTGGCGATCGTTCCCGAGGGCCTGCCAGCCGTAATCACCGTGACCCTGGCGATCGGCACCCAGCGCATGGTCAAACGCGCTGCCTTAATCCGGCGTCTGCCGGCGGTCGAGGCCCTCGGATCCGTCACCGTGATCTGCTCCGACAAGACCGGCACCCTGACCCTGAACCGCCAGGTGGTCGAAGAGCTGCGCTGCGGCGGCCAGGCGATCGCCGTGAGCGGCCAGGGCTACGAGCCCAAGGGCGACTTCAGCGCCCGGGAGCTTGTGACCCCAGCCACCATCCCAGCCGGCATCGCCCCAGGTGCTCTCAGCCTATTGCTGCAGGCGGGGGTGCTCTGCAGCGATGCCGAACTCAAACGGGAGGCGGACGGCAGCTACGGGATCCTGGGCGATCCCACCGAAGGGGCCCTGGTGGTGGCTGCCGCCAAAGCGGAGATCGACGACTTCAGCCTGCGGGGCACCTTCCCGCGCCAGGGGGAGATTCCCTTCAGCTCCGAGCGCCAGTGGATGGCGGTGTGGGTTGGCGATCCAAGGGGCCAGCTCCAGGCCCCCCTCGGCCCCGTGGCAGCCGGGTCGAGCGTGTTGATGCTGAGCAAGGGGGCCCCGGAGGTGGTGCTCTCGAGCTGCGACCGTTGGCTGGCGGCCCCAGGCGTCAGCGCCCTGGACGAGGAGCAGCGGAACTGGTGGCTGGATCAGGGCCGCCAACTGGCGGCCAGCGGCTTGCGGGTGCTGGCCTTTGCCTGCGCACCCCACCACAGCGGACCCGAGCAGGAGGCCGACCAGCTGGTGTTCCTGGGCTTAATGGCCCAGCTCGATCCGGCCCGGCCCGAGGTGGGCGCCTCGGTGGCCACCTGCCGCGGCGCCGGCATCCGTCCCGTGATGATCACCGGCGACCATCCGCTCACGGCCCGGGCGATTGGAGCCAGCATTGGCCTCACCAACGAGGATGCCGAAGTCGTACTCGGTCGCGAGCTGCAGGCTTACAACGACTCGGAACTGCAGGCGGTGGTAGCCCGCTGCAGCCTCTACGCCCGGGTGCCGCCCGACCAGAAGCTGCGGATTGTCAAAGCCCTGCAGGCCAATGGCGAAGTGGTGGCCATGACCGGCGATGGCGTCAATGACGCCCCCGCCCTCAAGCAGGCCCACATCGGTGTGGCCATGGGCATCACCGGCACGGAGGTGAGCAAGGAAGCGGCCGATATGGTGTTATTGGATGATAATTTCGCCACAATTGTGAGCGCGGTGGAAGAAGGGCGGTTGGTGTATGCCAACATCCGCCGCTTCGTGAAATACATCCTCGGCAGCAATGTTGGTGAATTAATCACGATCGCGGCAGCGCCCCTGCTCGGTCTCACCGGGGTGCCCCTCACCCCGCTGCAGATTCTCTGGATGAACCTGGTGACCGACGGGGTGCCGGCCCTGGCCCTAGCCCTGGAGCCCGGCGAAGACGGCCTGATGCTGAAGCCTCCCGCCCAACCGGGCGAATCAATCTTTGCCCGGGGCATCGGCCGCTACATCCTGCGCATCGGCCTGGTCTTTGGGGCGATCACCATTGCCCTGATGGCCTACGCCGCCCACAGCGGCGCCCCCTGGCAGACGATGGTGTTCACCACCCTCTGCCTGGCCCAGATGGGCCATGCCCTAGCCGCCCGCAGCGACCGGCCCCTGATCCAGGTGGCGCCCTTCTCCAACCCGGCCCTGCTGGCGGCGGTGGTGTTGACCTCGGCCCTGCAACTGGCCCTGCTTTACGTGCCCGTGCTCTCGAGCTTCTTTGGCACCACCCCCTTGAGCCTGCAGGAGCTGGGCATTTGTGTGGGCGTTAGTGCCCTGTTCTTCCTCTATCTGGAGTCGGAAAAGGTGGTGCGTCTCTGGCTCCGGCGCCGGGCTGCCCACGTCTGATCGGGCCTGGGTTTGCCCAGCCCTAGCAGTTTGGCCGGGATTGCCCCGGCCAAACTGCTAGGGGCAATGGTGACCCCCTGGGGTTAGGAATTTGGCTGGCTTTGCTGACGATGCCTTTGCGGATACCGATGCTGAGCCTGGCCCCATTGCAAAATCCCAAGATCTTCATGGTGGTTGCGGGCGCGGTGATCACACCCCTGCTGGCAGCCCTTGTGACCCGCTGACTCGCCTAAGAGCCATGGCCCAGCCCAATGATCACGGCCATTCTGATCACCACAGGCATTCTGATCACCACAGCCAGGGCAACGGATCCAGCCATCCAGCGGTAGCGATCCAGCGGCAGCCCCATCCCCGCCAGCACCAGCACCGCAGCGGTTCGGCGACGGCCTTTCGCTGGAGTGTGATCCTCAACAGCGGCCTTTCGGCCCTACAGCTAGTGATCGGCTTTGGCTTCGGCTCCCTGGCCCTCATTGGTGATGCGGTTCACAACCTGGGCGATGTGGCCGGGTTGTTGCTCGGCTGGGGGGCGGAACGGTTGAGCAGGCGCGCCCCGAACGAACGGTTCACCTACGGATTCGGCCGCAGCACCCAGCTGGCCTCCCTGGCCAATGCGGTGTTGATCCTGATGGCCTCAGCCGTGGTGCTAATCGAAGGGATCAAGCGTCTCGGCACCTCCACAGAGGTGATCAGCACACCGGTGGCCTGGGCCGCAGCCATCGGCATCGCCGTGAACCTGTTTTCGGCCCGCCTGTTTGGCCAGAACAACAGCCACGACCTCAACCGTCGGGCGGCGGTGATCCACCTGCTCGGCGATGCGGCCGTGTCGGCGGCGGTGCTGGTCAGCGCCATCGTTGTGGGGCTGACCCACTGGTACTGGCTCGATGCCGCCACCGGCATCGCCGTGGGCCTGGCCGTGGCCTGGACCGGCTGGGGCCTGTTGCGCGATGCCATGCAGGTGGCCCTCGATGCCGTGCCGCCTGGCATTGAAATGACAACAGTGGACCAGGCCCTACGGGACTTGCCCGGGGTGCTCGATGTGCACCACCTGCATGTTTGGGGCATGAGCACCTCCCAAATCGCCCTCACCGCCCACGTGGTGCGACGCCCCCTTGAGGGTGAGGGCGATGACATGGACTTGCTGCACCAGGCCAAGGAGCGCCTAGCCGAACTGGGTATTGCCCACAGCACGATCCAACTGGAACCACCCTCCCAAGGGGTAGCAACACTGGGCTGATCCCTTGGCCAGGGGGATCGCTGCAGCGAGCGAAATAGGCTGACAGGACCCTGCTGGGGAGCTGCTCAGGGTTCGGACTTCGGCCCTGGTTTGTCCCAGGATGGCGATAGCTCTGGGTAAATGATGGCCAGCCGGGATTCTCGCCCCATGGACAAGTCCAGCCAACGGCCCCTAAGCCAGGGCTCCCTGTCCCGCCCAGAGCGACCACGCCGCCCAGCCAAAACCCTGGGGCTGGTAGGCCTAGCACTCCTGGTGGGGGTAGCCGGCTGCGCCGATCCCAATGCCTGGAAGCGCACCGCCTGCGAACAGGCCCAAGCCCAGCTCGGAGCCGCCACCGTTCAGCAGATTGAAGTGTTGCGCAAGGCTCTGGGGCTAGCCGCCGAAGCAGATCCGGTGGCCTACTGCCGCTCGATCGGTGCCGCCATGGGCAGCCCATCGCCCACCCCGGCTGAGGGCCAAAGCCCTCGCCCTACCCCGAACGCCAGGCCAACGACCACGCCCACGGGCCGGCCCCTCTCCGCCGCCGAGCAGGCCCCAGGCCGTTGAACCAGGCCCCCCAAGCGCCCATGCCAGCCTCGGTGCTTTTTAGCGCAGGGGTTGCGCCGGTTTGAAGCTCCTGGTGGTGGAAGACGACAGCCAGTTCCGCGGCGCCCTGACCCATTTCAGGCCAAGGTTGGATTCATGACGCTTCTCCTAATCCCCAGTGATCCAGGCCTGGCGGCCTTTGGATCAAGTCTCTCGGCCATCTCCCTGGCCGAACTGGGCGACAAGACCTTCTTTATGGCCCTGATCCTGGCGGCCCGCCACCGGCCCCGCTGGGTGTTCATCGGCGCCTTTGCCGCCCTGGTCGTGGTCACCCTGATCTCCCTGGGCCTGGGCTACGGCCTAAGGGAGCTGTTGCCGGCTGGCATGGTGACCTGGCTAGCCGCCACCCTGTTCCTGGGCTTCGGCCTCAAGTTGCTGGTCGACGCCCAGGCGATGGGGGCCCATGCGGCCCAAGACGAAGCCGATGACGCCGAAGCGGCAGTGAACGCAGCTGAAGTTGGCCATCCGATTGCCACAGCCTGGGACGTGATCTGGGAGGCCTTCGCCCTGGTCTTTATCGCCGAACTGGGCGATCGCACCCAGTTCGCCACCATTTTTCTGGCCACCGCCCCCGGCTTCAGCCTTGCCGGACTAGTGGCCGGCAGCCTGGTGGGCCACGGCCTGGTCACCTGGCTGGCGGTGGGGGCCGGCCAATGGATCGGCGGCCGCATCAGTGAACGCATGCTCTATCGCCTGAGCGCCGGCCTGTTCCTGCTATTTGGCCTGGCCTCCCTGCGCCAGGCCCTGGGCTGAGCGTTTCCGAATCGGAACCAGCACTTCCGCCGTCCCGCTTGCGAGGATCAACGCCCCCCTGCCCCAGCTCCGCCGATGCCGCTCACCGCCCTGGTTCGCCAGCTCCAGCAGGTGACCCTCACCGGTGAAGTGCTGGAGCGCAGCAAGCGGCCCGAGCGACTGCGGCTCAGCGGTGCCGGCCGGGCGGCCCGGGGCCTGGTCAGCAGTGCCCTGGCCTCGGCCGCCGGAGCCCCCCTGCTGGTGGTGGTGCCAACCCTGGAGGAGGCAGGCCGCTGGGCATCCCTACTGGAGCTGATGGGCTGGAGCAGCAGCCTGCTCTACCCCACCAGCGAGGGCTCCCCCTACGAACCCTTCGATCCCACCAGCGAGATCACTTGGGGCCAATTACAGGTGCTCAGCGAGCTGCTGGATGGCGGCTCCAACCGCCTGGCGATTGTGGCCACCGAGCGGGCCCTGCAACCCCACCTGCCGCCGCCAGTGGCCCTCAAGGCCCACTGCCACAGCCTGCGCAAGGGCGACAGCGTCAACCTGGAGGCCCTCGGCCAGACCCTCAGCCGCCTCGGCTATGAACGGGTCGCCACAATCGAGCAGGAGGGGAGCTGGAGCCGCCGCGGCGACATTGTTGATGTCTTTCCGGTGAGTGCCGAACTGCCGGTGCGGCTGGAATTTTTTGGCGAGGAGCTCGAAAAACTACGGGAATTTGATCCCGCCAGCCAACGCTCGCTGGATGCGATTGAGGTGGTGCGCCTCACCCCCACCGGCCATGGCCCCTTGATTGCCGATGCCCTGCGGGACTCGATGCCGGCGGGGCTCGAGCAGCTGCTCAGCCCCGAAGCCCTCGACCAACTGCTGGAGGGCGGCACCCCCGAGGGGATGCGGCGCCTGCTGGGGCTGGCCTACGGCCAGCCGGCCTCCCTGCTCGATTACCTGCCAGCCAGCACCCTGGTCGCCATCGATGAACGGCGCCATTGCCTGGCCCATGGCCAGCAGTGGTTTGACCATGCGAGCTCCCATTACTGCGATGTCATTGCCGAGCTTGATAGCGCTGGTCAAGCGGCCGAAACCCCTGGCAGCCTGCCAGGCGCCAGCCTGCTTCCGCCCTGTCTGCACATCAGTCCCCGCGAGGCCCTGGAGCAGGTCGAAAGCTTTGCCGGCTTCGACCTGGCCGAACTGAACGAAACCGATCAGCACGCCAACAGCTTTGACCTGGCCAGCCGTTCGGTACCGGCCTATCCCAATGCCTTTGGCAAGTTGGCAGCCCTGGTGCGCGGCTTCCAGGCGGACAAGGCACGGGTGTGGCTGCTCTCGGCCCAGCCCTCTAGGGCGGTAGCCCTGCTGGAGGAACACGACTGCATCAGTCGCTTTGTGCCCAATCCCGGCGATTTCGCCTCAATCAACCGGCTGATTGAACAGAACACTCCGGTTGCCCTTAAAACCCGGGGCACGGCCGAACTCGAAGGCCTGCAACTACCGGCCTGGAAGCTGGTTTTAATCACGGATCGGGAATTCTTTGGCCAGCAGTCGTTAACAGCCACGGGCTATGTGCGCCGGCGTCGCAAGGCGGCCAGCCGCACCGTGGATCCCGGCAAGATGCAGCCCGGCGATTTTGTCGTGCACCGCAACCACGGCATCGGCCGCTTCCTCAAGCTGGAAAAACTAGTCATCAGCGGCGAATCCCGTGATTACCTGGTGGTGCAATACGCCGATGGCCTGCTACGGGTGGCCGCCGACCAGCTCGGCAGCCTGGGCCGCTACCGGGCCAGCACCGATGCACCCCCCGAACTCAACCGCATGGGCGGCACGGCCTGGGCCAAGGCCAAGGAACGGGCCCTAAAGACCGTGCGCAAGGTGGCCCTCGACCTGGTCAAGCTCTACGCCGAGCGGCACCAGGCGCCGGGCTTTGCCTTCCCCGCCGATGGTCCCTGGCAAAACGAACTCGAAGACTCCTTTCCCTACGAACCCACCCCCGACCAGCTCAAGGCGATCAGCGATGTCAAGCGGGACATGGAGCGCCCCCAGCCCATGGACCGCCTGGTGTGCGGCGATGTGGGCTTCGGCAAAACGGAGGTAGCGATCCGGGCCATCTTCAAGGCAGTAACCGCTGGCAAACAGGTGGCCCTACTGGCCCCCACCACGGTGCTGGCCCAACAACATTGGCGCACCCTCAGCGAACGCTTCGCCCCCTATCCCCTCAAGGTGGCCCTGCTCAACCGCTTCCGCACCACGCTGGAACGTAAAACGATCCTGGCGGGCCTGGGCGAAGGCAACGTCGATGTGGTTGTGGGCACCCACCAGCTGCTGAGCAAGGGCACCAACTTCAAGCAACTTGGATTACTAGTGGTGGATGAAGAACAGCGCTTTGGTGTTAATCAGAAGGAAAAGATCAAGGCCTTGCGTAAGGACGTCGATGTGCTAACTCTTTCGGCCACACCAATCCCCCGCACCCTCTACATGAGCCTCTCGGGTGTGCGCGAAATGAGTCTGATCACCACACCGCCGCCGCTGCGGCGGCCGATCAAAACCCACCTGGCCGCCCTCGATGAGGAGGCGGTGCGCAGCGCTATCCGCCAGGAACTCGATCGCGGCGGCCAGATTTTCTATGTGGTGCCGCGGGTGGAGGGCATCGAGGAGGTGGCCGCCCAGCTGCGCTTGATGCTGCCAGGCCTGCGCCTGCTGGTGGCCCATGGCCAGATGGCCGAGGGCGAACTGGAAAGCGCCATGGTGGCCTTCAATGCCGGCGAAGCCGACCTGATGCTCTGCACCACGATCGTGGAGAGCGGCCTCGATATTCCACGGGTGAACACCATTTTGATCGAGGACGCCCACAAATTTGGCTTAGCCCAGCTCTATCAATTGCGCGGCCGGGTCGGCCGCAGCGGCATCCAGGCCCACGCCTGGCTCTTCTATCCGGGCAATGCCTCCCTCTCGGAAGCGGCCCGCCAGCGGCTCCGCGCCATCCAGGAATTTGCCCAGCTGGGGTCCGGCTACCAGCTGGCCATGCGCGACATGGAAATCCGCGGGGTTGGCAATTTGCTCGGGGTGGAACAGAGCGGCCAGATGGAAACGATCGGCTTCGATCTCTACATGGAGATGCTGCAGGAATCCCTAGCCGAGATCCAGGGGCAGGACATCCCCGCCGTTGAGGACACCCAGATCGACCTGCCGATCACCGCCTTCATCCCGGGCGATTGGATCACTGAAAATGACGAGAAGATCGCCGCCTACCGGGCCGCAGCCGGGTGCGCCAGCATGGATAATCTGGTGGAACTGGCCGTCGGCTGGGTGGATCGCTACGGCGCCATCCCCGCCCCAGTGCAAAGCCTGCTGCAATTGATGCAGCTGAAGTTGTTGGCCAAGCGCTGTGGCTTTTCCCGGATCAAACCGGAGAAGCCGAATATTGCCCTGGAAACGCCCATGGAGGAGCCAGCCTTCCGGCTGCTACGCCAGGCCCTACCCCAACATCTACATGGACGCCTCGTTTATCAGGGGGGTCCAGGCAGCACCGCCAAGGTGTTGGCCCGGGGCCTCGGGGTGTTGCCCATCGAGAAGCAACTTGAACAACTGATGGAGTGGCTCAGACTGATGGCCGACCAGCTGCCCGGCAGCGATGGCCTCAGCGACCAGCAACGGCGCCAACAACTCGAAGCCCGCAATGCCGAGGTGCTGCGTGTTTGAAAGCCAGCCCCAACGGCCGCCCCAGCGCAAGGGGTCCACTCCAGCCCAGCTGGAAGCGGGGCCCCAACTCCAGAAGGGAGTGTTGCTGCAGCCAGCAGCCAAAGCCACGATCGAGCAATTCGGCGCCACCACAACCGCCTACAAGCTGACCTACTGGATGGCCGATCCGCTCTGGACCCGCTTCAACCCCGAGGACATCAACTTGAGCTGAGGCCTGGGCCGGGCAAACGGTGGCCACCGCCCCGGCCCTCTCAGCTTGCGCAATTCTTCGTTACAATATGGACATCTTTCGTTACCGCAGCGCCGTGGGTGAGCTGATCGAGCAAGGGGCCGCAAGCGGCGGCTTCAACCTTCTCTCTGGTCTGGTGTGCCTGGTTGCCCTCGGCCTCTACGGCCTGATGGGCCGCGACCAAGAAAACAACGACGACGACGATTCCAGTCCCGGCGGTGGCCTGATGCAACCGGTGGCCTGAACTGGTCAAGACGCCATTGTATAAACGTGTAATTAAGTCATCGACGAGAGGTCGATGACTTAATTACACGTCGTTCTTTCCCTCGCGCTTTCGCAAGGCAGCATTTTTAGTTCTGCAGGCGCCCATAACTCAGTTTGTAGACTTACCTGCGCCTAGGGCCGCAGGCACATTGCTATTGCCCGGCTGGAAAGGGCGTTGGGCTAACCCGCCGCTGCGGAGCAATTTGATCAGGCTAGTTTCAGCCGCCACGAACTGGCTGTCCTTTTGGGTGGCAATGTCTTCAAGCTTTAGTTTTTGGGCGTCGGCATCGGAAAGTTTGGCGACCACATCGGGCTCAATACCGCGTTGGTGGATATCGCGGCCACTGGGGGTGAGATATTTGGCGATCGTCACGGTCATGCCTGAACCATCAGAGAGACCCCGCACCGATTGCACCAGGCCCTTGCCAAAGGTTTTCTGACCTACCAACAGGGCCCGATGGTTGTCTTGAAGGGCGCCGGAGAGAATCTCGCTAGCGCTGGCAGACCCCTCATTGACCAGGATCACCAGGGGGCGCTTGGTAAGGGCATGGCCGTTGGCCCGTTTGATGTCCTGGATGCCATCGCGAGTTTTGGTGGACACGATCACACCCTCATCAAGCCATTGGCGGGCAATCGCCACGCTGGCCATCAGCAGGCCGCCTGGGTTGCTGCGCAGGTCGAGCACATAGCCCTGAACTCCCTTGGTTTCGAGGTCCTTGACCGCCGCAGCCATGTCCCGGGCCGCATTGGCATTGAATTGTTTCAGGCGGATATAGCCCAGGCGCTCGCTATCGGGGCCTGTTTTCACCTGGTGCTCCACCGTGTGGAGCTCGATGCGCTCGCGCACCAAGGGCGCGGTGATCAGGGCGCCCTTGCGGCGCAGCTCAATGGTCACCTTCGTGCCGGCTTCGCCGCGGATCAACTTGACCGCCTCTTCGGTGGACATGCCCTTGGTGGGTTTGCCATCAATCGAGACGATGACGTCCTTGGGTAAGACGCCAGCCCGGAAGGCAGGCGAACCCTCGATTGGGGCGATGACCACCAATTCCTTACTGTCCTTATCAATGCTGAGTTGGATGCCTACCCCGGTCAATTGGCCGGAGGTATCGATCTGCATCTCCTTGAACTCACGGGGGTCTAGGAACCGGGTGTAAGGGTCACTAAGGGTGGACAACATGTCGCGGATAGCCGTGTAACCATCTTTCGGCGTATTATAACTCTTGGCAAGAAGTTGCCGTCTTAATTCCCGCCAACGCTCCGGCGAATACTTACCGGTGGTATCAAGATAATCGCGAAAAACAATCTGCCAGGTTTGATCAATCACCTCCTTGGGGCTGTCGCTGATCAGGGAGGCCAGGCTTGGGGCGTTCAGCAACTGACTACCCACCAGCAAAGTGGCGGCGAGAGCTCCTGTCCCCATCAACACCACGACGCCGGTGCGAGCCCTGCCCATCAATAGCCCCTGTAAACCTGGAGATTGATCTCAAGCTAGCCCGCCAACGTGATTCCGTGGCAGCGGGGATAACCGGAATGGGGCCAGCCTGAAAACCGAATCCTGAGCCGTTAGGGATCAACCCAACGCCCGTCCTCCTTGATGAGCGCAATCAGGGCGGCCACTCCCTCGGCCTCCGGCACCCGGCGGAGTTCATCGCGGCCCCGGTAGAGGGAAATGGTGCCTGGGGTCTTGCCGACATAGCCGTAGTCGGCATCGGCCATTTCGCCTGGGCCGTTGACGATGCAGCCCATCACGGCGATATCCAGGCCGGTGAGGTGGGCCGTGGCGTCGCGCACCTTGTGCAGCACCTCCTCGAGGTTGAACAGGGTGCGGCCGCAGCTGGGGCAAGCCACGTATTCGACCATCGTCTTGCGTAGGCCGAGGGCCTGCAGGATCGAGTAACAGACAGGGATCTCCTTCTCGGGCGCCTCGGTGAGGGACACCCGGATCGTGTCGCCCAGGCCATCGGCCAACAGGGTGGCGATGCCGGCGGTGCTCTTAATGCGGCCGTAATCGCCATCGCCAGCCTCGGTGACGCCCAAGTGCAGGGGGTAATGGAAGCCCTCGAGGTCCATGCGATGGGCCATCAGCCGGTAGGCCGCCAGCATCACCGGCGCCCGGGATGCCTTCATCGACACGACGATGTTGTGGAAATCGAGTCGATCGCAAATGCGGATGAATTCGAGCGCCGACTCCACCATGCCCAGGGGCGTGTCGCCGTAGGTGAAGAGCATGCGCTCCGCCAAGGAGCCGTGATTGACGCCAATGCGCAGCGCCTTGTCCTGGCTCTTGAGCAGGCTCACCAGCGGTTCAAAGGTGAGGGCGATGCGATCGCCGATTTGGGCCAGCTCGGCCTCGGAAAAGCTGGTGCGATTGGGATCGGGTTTGTCAAACACAAACAGGCCCGGATTGATGCGCACCTTGTCAACGTGCTGGGCCACCTCCAGGGCGATCTTCATGCCGTTGTGGTGCACATCGGCCACCAGGGGCACCGGTTGGTAGGTGTCCTCCAAGCGTTTGCGGATCTCCGCCACGGCCTTGGCATGGGCCAGGCTCGGCACGGTGAGTCGCACGATTTCACAGCCCGCCTCGTGCAGGCGGCGAATGCCAGCGGTGGCCCCTGCGATATCGAGGGTGTCCTCATTAATCATCGACTGCACCACCACCGGGTGCTCACTGCCGATCTGGATGGCCCCTACCCGCACGCTGCGAGTTCGGCGGCGGTGGATCACCGAATCAAACCTGGGATCGCTGGCCCAATCGGCGCTATTGCCGCCTGGGGCAGCATCAGGATTCATCCCCGGGGTGACGGCATCGGGGCGGGCCAGGGTGCCGGTCATGGGGCGGGGCCGGAAGGTGCCCCAAGCCTGTCACAGACCGGCACAGACCGGCACAGCTCGGGCAGCGATCGCCTAGCGGCTGGCCAGGAGGTGCTCCCGCACAGCCACCAGGTCCGCTCGGGTCAGGTCCCTGGGCCGGCCTGGCTGGATCGAGCCGTTGCGCAACAGGTAGGCGGGGTGGAAGATCGGCATGCAGGCACGCCCCGCAAGGGACTGCCACTGGCCACGCAGCTGGCTGATCGGGCCCTTGAGCCCCAGGACCGCCTGCAGGGCGGTGGCACCGACCAGCACCAGCACCTGGGGTTGGACCAGGGCGATCTGCTGCTGGAGCCAGGGCCGGCAGGCGGCCAGTTCCAGGGTGGTCGGTTTGCGGTTGCCGGGGGGGCGGCACTTCACCGCGTTGGCGATGTAGGCGTCCTGATCGCTGTCGAGGCCGGCCGCTGCGAGCAACTGATCCAGCAACTGGCCCGAACGCCCGACAAAGGGTTGGCCCCGCTCGTCCTCCTGGGCCCCAGGGGCCTCGCCGATCAGCATCAGCCGCGCCTGGGGGTTGCCGCGGCTGAGCACCACCCGCTGGCGGCCGAGGGCC
>Ga0310077_100050_pt1 | contig 11362 bp, 10 predicted proteins | sample LakEriER1TotalB5_FD_194434 | JGI IMG/M metagenome (GOLD analysis project Ga0310077, IMG submission 194434) | Enriched freshwater cyanobacterial communities from Lake Erie, Ontario, Canada - ER10.Total.B5 | ecosystem: Environmental > Aquatic > Freshwater > Lake | place: Canada: Ontario | collected...
TGTTGTAACGCAGGGCCTGGAGCCACTGGGGATGGCTGGCCCCCACCGCCAGTCGCCCAGAACGCAGGCTCAGGGGCCGGCAGTGGGGCGCCAGCTGGGGGCCAGCGATCTTGGGCCAGGCCTGCCAAAGGGCGGCCAGGTTGCCGGCAGCGCGCCATTCGCCCTGCAACTGGGCCAGGCAACTCACCAGGGGGCTGGCCGATGCCGGCGGGGCCGGCATTAACAGGGTGACCGAACCCTGCCGGCGACTTTGGTTGCGGGGGGCCTTCGCCATGGGCCCAGGCTAAGCCGGCCGACCGGCTGGCTCCCATGCCAGGGAATGACCAAGCATGGGGGTTCCGCGCTGGTAAAGCAGCCCTAGTGCTGGCTAACCTGAATACCTGCGCCTGCACCACGTTCATGGGTTTCTTTGCTCGCCTTAGCCGTCTGGTGCGGGCCAACGCCAACGCGGTGCTGAGCAGCGCCGAAGATCCCGGCAAAATCCTCGACCAGTCCGTAGCCGACATGCAGGCGGAGCTGGTGAAGCTGCGCCAGGCCGTGGCCACCGCCATCGCCAGCCAGAAACGCATCCAGAACCAGGCCGAGCAGGCCGGCACCCAGGCCAAAACCTGGTATGAGCGGGCCGAGCTGGCCCTGCAAAAGGGCGAGGAAGACCTGGCCCGCGAAGCCCTCACCCGCCGCAAGACCTACCAGGACACCGCTGACGCCCTCAACAGCCAGCTGCAGAGCCAGTCTGGCCAGGTGGAGTCGCTGAAAAAAAGCCTGATGGGCCTCGAAGGCAAGATCGCCGAGGCCCGCACCAAGAAGGACATGCTCAAGGCCCGGGCCCAGGCAGCCAAGGCCCAGGAGCAATTGCAAAGCGCCGTCAGCGGCCTCGGCACCGATGGCGCCATGGCGGCCTTCGAGCAGATGGAAGAGAAAGTGCAGGTGCTGGAGGCCCGCAGCCAGGCGGCTGCCGAGCTGGCCGGTGCCGACCTGGAAAGCCAGTTCCAAGCCCTGGAAGGTGGCAGCGACGTCGATGACGAATTGGCCGCCCTCAAGACCCGCCTCTCGGGCGCACCGGCTCCGGTGGCCTTGCCGGCGGCCGCTGTCCCCCTGCCCAAGCTGGAGGCCGTCCAGGTGGCCGAGGTGGACAACGAACTCGAAGCCCTGAAGCGCTCGATCGACAAGCTTTAAGGAGGTCGGAGGAGCTCGGAGGAGCTCTGACGCCGGCTTTCTAGAATCGCCGTCAATGCAATCCCAGGCCGTGGCCGAAGCCCCCACCGTCGTCGCCCTCAGCGACGCCACCTTTGAGGCCGAGGTACTGGCCGCCGCCACCCCCGTGCTGGTGGATGTCTGGGCCTCCTGGTGTGGACCCTGCCGCCTGATGGCGCCGTTGATGGATTGGGCCGCTGGCGAGTACGCCGGCCGGTTGGTCGTCACCAAGCTGGAGGCCGACCCCAATCCGCTCAGCCGCGACGCCTGCCAGATCCAAGGGTTACCCACCCTGCTGGTGTTTAAGGACGGCGCTGAGATCGCCCGCCACGAGGGCGCCATGGCCAAGCCCCAGCTGCAGGCCTTCCTGGATGCCCATCTCTGAGCGCCTGGCCCAACTGGGCAGTGGCGTCTTTGCCCGCAACGACCAACGCAAGCTGAACTACCGCCAGCGGGCGGCCGAGCAGGGACTGGCTCCCCTCCTGGATCTATCGCTCGGCTCCACCGACCTGCAGCCCCCGCCGGCAGCGATTGCGGCCATGGCCGCCGCCCTCCAGCAACCCGAAAGCGCCTCCTACTGCCTCCATGGCGCCACCCGGCCCTTCCGCGAGGCCGTGGCTGCCTGGGCCCAGGGCCGTTTCGGTGTGGGCGTGGATCCGGATCGGGAAGTGCTGCTGCTGGTGGGATCCCAGGAGGGCACCGCCCACCTACCCCTGGCCGTGCTCAATCCGGGCGATCGGGCCCTGCTGCTGGATCCCTACTACCCCTCCCACCTGGGCGGGCTGCATTTGGCCTCGGCCCAGCCCCAGTTCCTGCGCCTGCGCCCTGAGCAGGGGTTCCGTCCCGATTTTGACCAGATCCCCAACAGCGAATGGGAGGCCCTGAAGCTGATGGTGCTCGGCTTCCCCCACAACCCCACCGCCACGGTGGGCCAGCAGGACTGGGTGGATCAGGCTGCGGAGCGGGCCCGGCGCCATGACGTGGTGTTCGCCCACGACAACCCCTACGTCGATCTGGCCCTCGACGGCGAGGCCCCGGCCCTGCTGCGCAATCCCCTCTGGCGGGAGGTGGGGATTGAATTCTTTTCCTTTTCAAAAAGTTGGTGCTTGGGGGGCTACCGGTTGGCCTTTGCGATCGGCGCCGAGGGGTTGATCACGGCCCTGCGCCAGCTCAAGGGGGTGGTCGATTTCAACCAGTCCCTGGCCCTGCAGGCCGGTGCCATTGCCGCCCTAGGGCAGGCGCCTGACTGGCCCGCCCGCCTATGCACCACCTACCGCGAACGCCGCGATTCGATGCTGGCGGCCCTGAGGGCGGAGGGCTGGCCGGTGCAGACCCCCTCGATGGCCCTCTACCTCTGGCTGGCCTTGCCCGAGGCGGCCAGGCAGCAGGGGCTGGATGCGGAGGCGGCCTGCGCCCAGCTGCTGGAACGCAGTGGCGTCTGCCTCACCCCGGGCAGCGGCTTTGGCGCCGGCGGCGAGGGCTGGGCCCGGCTGGCCCTGGTCCATCCCAGCGACGAGCTGGTAGCTGGTGCCCGCCGCATGGGCAGCTGGCTGAAGGGGCTTTGAACGGCGCGGTGGCGGCCGCCAGGCGGCGCCTAGCCCAACGCCCTGAGCCACACCCCCCTGGGGTCTTGCTCCCCAGCGCCCTAGCCGGCAGTGCGACGAGCCCCCTGCCGCCGCCCCAGCCGTGGCGAATCCAGCGCTTACGGCAGTGCAACAGCACCGAAACGGAACTGGACCGCCTGCTGCTGGCGGGGGCTTCGCCCCCCCTAGTGGTGCTAGCCGATCGCCAGAGCCGGGGCCACGGCCAGCAGGGCCGTCCCTGGAGTTCCCCCCCTGGCGGGGTGTGGCTGAGTGCCGCCCTGCCCTGGCCCGAGCAAGCGGAAACCCCAGCAGCCCTGGGCCTGGCCGTGGCGGTGGGGATGGCCCGGGAGCTAGAGGCCCTCGGCCTGGCTGTGCGGATCAAATGGCCCAACGATCTCCTGATCGGCGATCGCAAGCTGGCGGGACTGCTGCCGCGGCTGCGGCTGCGCGGGGCGAGCATCGCCCTAGCCCGGGTCGGCCTGGGCCTCAATGGCTGGAACCGGGTGCCGCCCGGGGCCATTGGCCTGGCCGAAGCCCTGGCCGCCAGGCCCGGCAACCGCCTGGGGGCCGCCGGGGCCCGCCGGCTAGCCAATCCCCTACCCCTGGCGGCCAGGGTTCTCCGGGCCCTGGACTGGGCCTGCGCCAGGGCGAACCAGGCCGAGCTGGTGCGCTCCGAAGCGCAGGCGCGGCTCTGGCTACCCGCCCCAGCGATTACCCACCAAGGCGAGCTCTGGCAGGCCCAGGGCCTGGGCCTCGACGGCAGCCTGGTGATCGGCCGGGCCGGCCAGCAAAGCAGCCTGCACCGCCATTTCTAAACTGGTCCGATCGCGATTCGCCCTTGTCCCCCTTGCCCTGTTCCCGCTGGTTGCCCCTGGTGCTGGGAGCCATCCCCCTGCTGGGCAGCGGCCTGGCCTGGGCCCAATTCGAAGCGCAGCCTGCAGGCGAAGCCGGCGGCAGCCAGGCGCCCAACCGACCGGGTGCCCCCCTCACCCCCCAGCTGCCAGCGGGCGGTGCTGCCTCCCTGGCCCCGCTACGCCCCGCCAACCTCAGCCTGGCCAGCCCGCCGCCGCGGCGATTTGATGAATCGCTCGACAACCTGGTGCGCCAGGGGGTCGTGACCCCAACGGAGCGCAGCCAGATCCGCCAGGGGGGGGCCCTGGTACCGATCGATGTGCCAGCCCAGCAGCAGGCGTGCCGAACCGGCGCCCTCTCGGAGCAGGAATGCCGGGTCGGCTTCGCCGTGCGCTGGCGGCGCCATGGCCCGAGCGGCCTGGCCGGTGGGCTAGAGGGTGGGCTGGACAGGCGGTTGGGGGAAGGCCTGCTGCCGCCGCCAATCTCGGTGCCGGTCTCGGCCCTACTGGCAGGCGGTGAGGGCAGCTTCAGCCTCTCGAGCGTCTTTCGAGTCACGCCCAGGCCCTTGCCCCTAGCTGGCAATGGTGATCGCCTGATGCTCTTGCCCGTGGTCGGCTCAGCGATCACCACGAGCACCTTTGGCTATCGGCTGCATCCCTTGCTGGGCAGCTGGCTGATGCATGCCGGCCGCGACCTGGCGGCCCCAGAAGGCACCCCCGTAGTCGCGGCCCTCTCGGGGCGGGTGACGGCCAGCGGCCCCGCGGGCGGCTATGGCCTGGCGGTGGAGCTAGAGCACCGGCGCCCCCTGCGCCGCACCCTCTACGGGCACCTCTCGGAGCTCTACGCGCGTCCGGGCGACTGGGTGCGGCAAGGCGAGGTGATCGGCCGGGTCGGCAGCACGGGCCTCAGTAGCGGGCCCCACCTGCACTTCGAGGTGCGCCAGCCGGCCAATGGCGGCTGGGTGGCCGTGGAGCCGGGCGAACTGGATCCCGGCCGGGGCCTGGCCGGCCAGGATGTGGTGGCCCAGTTAATGGGCCAGTTGCTCCAGAGCCTGGAGCGGCCCAAGGCCCCAGCTAATGGACAGGCCAAAACCAAGGCCGGCTGAACGGACAACTAACCGGCTTCAGGGGTTGGCGCTGTCGCTAAGTAGGCGCCCGTCGTGGAACTGCACTAGGCGGCTGGCCCGCTCGGCCACCTCCTGTTCGTGGGTGACGATCAGGATCGTCATGCCCTGGCGATGGAGCTCGCCAAACAGATCCAGCACCTCCGCGGTGGTGCGGGAATCGAGGGCGCCTGTGGGTTCATCGGCCAGCAGCAGGCCTGGCTGGTTGATGATCGCCCTGGCCACGGCCACCCGCTGCTGCTGACCGCCGGAGAGCTGGTTGGGCTTGTTGTGCAACCGCTGGGCCAGGCCAACCCTTTCGAGGGCCGTAATCGCCCGCTGGCGCCGCTCCTCGGCCGAAAGGCCGGCATAGATCATCGGCAGGATCACGTTGTCGAGGGCACTCATTTCCGCCAGCAGATGAAACTGCTGGAAGACAAAGCCCAGTTCCCGGTTGCGCAGGTCGGCCAGGGCGTCATCGGAGAGATCCTGCACCGCCGTGCCATTGAGGTGGTAACTGCCGCTGCTGGGGCGATCGAGGCAACCAAGGATGTTCATCGCCGTGCTCTTGCCTGAGCCAGAGGTGCCCATCACCGCCAGGTACTCGCCCCGTTGCACCCGCAGGGTGAGGTCGTCGAGGGCGACAACAGCCGTATCCCCGGTGCCATACATCTTGCTGATGTGGCTCAGTTCAGCAACGCAATCGTTCAAGGAAGGCCTAACTCAAGGAAGTGGCATTGGTGGCCAGGGTGATCGCCCGCTGCAGCATCGGTGTGCCGGTAACCGCCGTGCTGGCCCAACTGAATACTGGGTTGGAGAGAATGCCACCGACAGCCGTAATTACCACGCAGGTAATCAGGGCAGCCCGCAGGGGCTGCATGCCTTCAACGGCCCAGGTGATCGGCGGATAGGACTTGACCACATCGGAGGCCTCCTGGGGTTCTTTCACCACCATCATCTTGATCACAGAGATGTAGTAGTAGATCGACACCACCGAGGTGACCAGGCCGACCACCACAAGCAGGTATTGGTGATCGGCCCAGCCGGCAAAAAACAGATAGATCTTGGCGAAAAAGCCCAGCATCGGCGGGATGCCGCCCAGGGAGAGCAGGCAAAGGCTGAGGCCCAGGGTGATCAGGGGATCCTTTTGATAGAGACCGGCGTAGTCGGAGATGCGATCACTGCCGGTGCGAAGCGAGAAGAGAATGATGCAGGCAAAGGCCCCCAGGTTCATGAATAGGTAGGCCGCCATATAAAGCACCATGGCGGCAAAGCCATCTTTGGTGCCGCAGACCAGGCCGATCATCACGAAGCCCGCCTGGCCGATCGAGCTGTAAGCCAGCATCCGCTTCATCGAGGTCTGGGCCAGGGCCACGATGTTGCCCAGCACCATGCTCAAAATCGCCAGCACGGTAAACAGCAGCTTCCACTGCTCCTGGAAGCCCTCAAAGCAACCCACCAGGATCCGCAGGGCCAGGGCAAAGCCAGCCGCCTTCGAGCCCACCGAGAGGAAGGCCACCACCGGCGTGGGGGAGCCCTCGTAGACATCAGGAGTCCACTGGTGGAAGGGCACGGCCGCAATTTTGAAGGCCACCGTGGCCAGCACGAACACCAGGGCCAGGGCCGCCACGGGTGTGGTGGCGCTCTGGAGGGCCAGGGCGACGGCGTCGAGGCTGGTGCTGCCACCGGTGAGGCCGTAGAGCAGGGAGGCGCCGTAGAGGAAGACGGCCGCCGCGGCCGATCCAACTAGTAAATATTTCAGGGACGCTTCCGAGCTGCGGGCGTCCCGCTTCATGTAGCCGGCCAGCAGATAGCTCGCCACCGAAAGGGTTTCCAGGGAGACGAAGATCGTCACCAGATCGGTGGAGCCGCAAAGCACCATGGCGCCCAAAGTGGCGGCCAGCAGGATCGCGGCGTATTCCCCTACCGGCGTGCCGCTGCGCTCCACGTAACGCCAGCTGATCAGCAGCGACAGCAAGGTGGAGGAGGCAACCACGCCCCGGAAGGCGATGGAGAGGTTGTCGGGCAGAAACGAGCCCAGGAAGGCTGGTTGCAGCGGCGCATTCCATTGGAACGCCAGCAGCACGAGGGCGGCACCCAGGCCCGCATAACAAATTGGAGGCACCCAACGGCTGGCAGCCTTCTCGCCGGCCAGGTCCACCAGTAGGCAGGCCAGCATGGCCACTAGCACCGCCGCCTCAGGGCCTATGGCACCGGCATTGATCTGCAGGGCCGTGATCGCCGGCAAGGCCTCTGGGCTGGCCGCAGGGCTAGCGCCGGCGGCGGCAAAGAGGCTGGCCATGGGAAAGGCATGGGCCAAGGCCAAGAAGGCCGGCAAGGCCAAAACCGGTTCAAGGGCCGCCTGGAGGGTCATCACTGCTGGGAAGCCTTACCCGTTGGCGGGACTGTAGCTGTGCCGGTTGATTCCGAGCTTGCTTGCTTCAGCACTCCCGCACCGGCTTAGGCGGTCGGTCCGGCGATGCGATAAAGAGGGAGCCGGTTTTAGCCTGCCTGTGGCGCACACGCTGGTCATCGTTGAGAGCCCCACGAAGGCCCGCACCATTCGTGGCTTCCTGCCCAAGGATTTCCGGGTGGAGGCCTCGATGGGGCATGTGCGTGACCTGCCCAACAACGCCAGTGAGATCCCGGCGGCCCACAAGGGAGAGAAGTGGGCCAACCTCGGCGTCAACACCGCCAATAACTTCGAACCGCTCTACGTGGTGCCGAAGGACAAGAAAAAGGTGGTCAAGGAGCTCAAGGATGCCCTCAAGGGCGCCGACCGCCTGCTGCTGGCCACCGACGAAGACCGGGAAGGGGAAAGCATCAGCTGGCACCTGCTGCAGCTGCTGGCGCCCAAGGTGCCCGTGAAGCGAATGGTGTTCCACGAGATCACCAAAGAGGCGATCAGCCGGGCCCTCAACGAGACCCGGGAACTCGACATGGAGCTGGTCCATGCCCAGGAAACCCGGCGCATCCTCGATCGCCTCGTGGGCTACACCCTCTCGCCCCTGCTCTGGAAAAAGGTGGCCTGGGGCCTGTCGGCCGGCCGGGTGCAATCGGTGGCCGTGCGGCTGTTGGTGCAGCGGGAGCGGGCCCGGCGGGCCTTCCGCAGCGGCAGCTACTGGGACCTCAAGGCCCAGCTGGATCAACCCGGGGGCGCTTTCGAGGCCAAGCTCACCCATCTCAAGGGCGAGCGCATCGCCGGTGGCTCCGACTTCGACGAAAACACCGGCGGCCTCAAGGCCGCCAGCAAGGTCAAGCTGCTGAGCGAAAGCGAGGCCCGCAGCCTGCAGGCGGCCGTTCAAAGCGCCCCTTGGCGGGTGGCCGAGGTGGAGGAGAAGCCCACGGTTCGCAAACCTGTCCCCCCCTTCACCACCAGCACCCTGCAGCAGGAGTCGAACCGCAAACTGCGGCTCTCGGCCCGGGAGACCATGCGCACGGCCCAGGGCCTCTACGAGCGTGGCTTCATCACCTACATGCGCACCGACTCGGTGCACCTCTCCGACCAGGCGATTACGGCGGCCCGCAGCTGCGTCAACGAGAAATACGGCCAGGAGTTCCTCAGCCCAGCCCCGCGCCAGTTCACCACCAAGGCCCGCAATGCCCAGGAGGCCCACGAGGCGATTCGCCCCGCCGGCGAGCGCTTCCGCACCCCCAAGGACACGGGCCTCGATGGCAAGGACCTGGCCCTCTACGAGCTGATCTGGAAGCGCACCGTGGCCAGCCAGATGGCCGATGCCCGCCTCACCATGGTCTCGGTAGAGCTGGAGAGCGCTGACGCCCGCTTCCGGGCCTCGGGCAAGCGCATTGATTTCGCCGGCTTCTTCCGGGCCTACGTGGAGGGCAGCGACGATCCCGACGCCGCCCTGGAGGGCCAGGAAGTGTTGCTGCCGGCCCTGAAGGTGGGCGATCGCCCCAGCTGCAAGGCCGTGGAGGCCCTCGGCCACCAAACCCAGCCCCCAGCCCGCTATAGCGAAGCGGCCTTGGTGAAGATGCTGGAAAAGGAGGGGATTGGCCGCCCCTCCACCTACGCCTCAATCATCGGCACGATCGTGGATCGCGGCTACGCCACCCTCCAGAACAACTCCCTCACGCCCAGCTTTACGGCCTTTGCCGTCACAGCCCTACTGGAGGAGCACTTCCCGGACCTGGTGGACACCAGCTTCACGGCCCGGATGGAGAACACCCTCGATGAGATCTCCCACGGCACCGTGCAGTGGTTGCCCTATCTCAACAAGTTCTACAAGGGGGAATCGGGCCTAGAAACCCAGGTACAGCAACGGGAAGGCGACATCGACCCCACCGCCTCGCGCACCATCACCCTGGAGGGCCTGCCCTGCGTCGTGCGGATCGGCCGCTTCGGCGCCTACCTAGAAACCAAGCGGGTGGCGGACGACGGCAGCGAAGAGCTGGTCAAAGCCACCCTGCCGGGCGAAATCACCCCGGCCGACCTGGATGCCGACAAGGCCGAACTGATCCTCAAGCAAAAGGTAGAGGGGCCCGAATCCCTTGGAGAAGACCCAGACAGCGGCGAGCAGGTGTACCTGCTGTTCGGCCAGTACGGGCCCTATGTGCAGCTGGGCCAGGTCAGTGACGAAGTGCCCAAGCCCAAGCGAGCCTCCCTGCCCAAGGGGACCAAACCGGAGGAGCTGGGCCTGGAGGACGCCCTGGGCCTGCTGCGGCTGCCGCGGTTCCTGGGCGAGCACCCCGATGGGGGCAAGATCCAGGCGGGCCTGGGCCGCTTCGGCCCCTACGTGGTGCACGACAAGGGCAAGGGCGAAAAGGACTACCGCTCCCTCAAGGCCGAGGATGACGTGCTGCTGGTGGCCCTGGCTCGGGCCGTGGAACTGCTGGCCACCCCCAAGAAGGGGCGCGGTGGCCGCACCGCCCTCAAGGACCTGGGCGCCCCGGCCGGCTCCGACGAATCGATCCAGGTGTTCGATGGTCCCTACGGGCTCTATGTGAAGCAGGGCAAGGTGAATGCCTCCCTACCGGAAGGCACCACCGCCGACACAATCACCCTGGAGCAGGCGGTGGAGCTGCTGGCCGCCAAGGCCGCCACGGGCAAGGCCCAGGCCAAGGCGACCAGGGCCGCCAAGTCCAGCGCCACCAAGGCCTCGAGCCCTAAACCGGCGGCCAAGGCGGCAGGAGCCAAGCCCGCCGCCGCGAAGAAACCTCCGGCCACCACAAAAACAGGTCGGATGCGGGCCAGTGCCGTGCGGGTGATCAGACCGGCTAATAGTTGAGGGCAATCGCGGTGCCACCCTTCCTGGCTCCTAATCGGAAACACCTTGGGGCTGCGGCCTGCCCCCAGGCAGCTCCCCTGCTGGCCGGCGCCCGCCGCGGCTTCGTCCTGGCCCTGGTGCTGGGGCCCCTGCTGGTGGGTTGTGCCAACAACCCGATCGCCCGTCAACTGGCCGCCAGCTTCGATACCCCAGCCCCCACGCCCGCCATCCCGCCAGCGGCTGGGTCCCCTACCGGTGGGACAAGCCCGGCAGCCAATGGGCAAGCCGGAGCCCCGGCCCTTGTCCCCCCTTCTGGCAACGCTGCAACCACCAACCCCAGCCCAGTCAGCCCGGCCAACCCAAACCAAAAGGGCACCGGCACCGCTGGCCCTGGCGCCAAGCCGGATGCCCCGGCCAAACCCCGCGCTGCCACGCCTACCCCTGCTGCTGCCCCCTATCGGGTCACGCTCAAGCTGCCCGGCGCCGACCCCTCCGCCCCCGCCGAGGTCGTGACCCGGGCGTTGCGGGCAGCCGGGGTGCCGTTTGAGGTGGAAACGATCGAGCGAATCGGTGCCGGCAGCGATGCCAGCACCAGCAGCCGTCCTGCCGCCCTGCGCGCCACCCCAGCCCCCGCTGTGCGCTGAGTGCCGATGCCCATGCCGAAGCCAGGGCCGACCACGCCGCCCTATCCCCGGGCCCTCAGCCGCCGTCAGGCCCGCCAGATGATGGACACCGCCTACCTGGCGGCCTCCATGGCCCTGCTCTGGGTGGCCCTCTATTACTTACCCGTCGGCGGCGCCCTGTTCCAACTGGCCCTGCCCCTGCCCCTGGCCCTGCTGCAGCTGCGCCAGGGGGGCCGCTCTGGCGCCGAAGGCCTGCTGGTGGCGGGCCTGCTGCTGATTGCCCTCATGGGGCCGGTCCGGGGGCCCCTGGTGCTCTTCCCCTATGGCTTGCTGGCCCTTTGGTTGGGCTGGGGCTGGTCGCGGCGTTGGAGCTGGTGGCTGACCGGCGCAGTGGGCCTGCTGATCGGCGCGGCGGGCTTTCTGGTGCGGGTCCTGGTGCTGTCAGTGCTGGTGGGCGAAAACCTCTGGGTGCTGATTACCGCCGCCGCCGCCAACCTGCTCGAGTGGATCAGCACTCTGGTGCCCCTGGTCGGAGCCCCAGACCTGCAACAGGTGCAACTGCTGGCCCTGGGCCTGGTGCTGCTCCAGAACCTGCTGTATGTACTAGCCCTGCATGCGGTGGCCTACTGGATCTTTGCCCGCCTAAAGGCGCCGATTCCCGAACCACCCGAAGCCCTGCGGGCCCTGGTGGCCCTAGACCCCCTTTAGGCGCGGTGCCGGCCGCCCCTCCCCAGCACCTGAGTGGTGATGCCGCCAGCGCCGGGGCCTGGCTGGGCGCCTGCG
>Ga0310077_100053_pt1 | contig 11175 bp, 10 predicted proteins | sample LakEriER1TotalB5_FD_194434 | JGI IMG/M metagenome (GOLD analysis project Ga0310077, IMG submission 194434) | Enriched freshwater cyanobacterial communities from Lake Erie, Ontario, Canada - ER10.Total.B5 | ecosystem: Environmental > Aquatic > Freshwater > Lake | place: Canada: Ontario | collected...
TGATAACAATTCTCGGCTGGCTGTGGGCCGCCACGGCTGTTTTATTGATCATCTCAGTGCTTTTGCACAGCCCCAAAGGAGATGGCCTTGGGGGGCTTGCCTCCAGCGGCAGTTCAATGTTCTCAAGTGCCCGCAGCGCTGAAAATACACTTAACCGCATTAGCTGGACTTTGCTTGCTTTATTTATGGGCCTCGCAGTGGTATTGAGCGCCGGCTGGTTAAACTAAACTAATCGAAGTTTAGTTTAGAACTTTAGTTAATAATTAACCTGTAAATTCATCGTTATAAGCCTCTTCTCCATGGGAGCTCACATCTAAACCTTGGCGCTCCTGCTGATCTCCAACCCTTAGAGGAACGAATTGACGAATCAGGATTAACACCACATAAGTGCCAATCGCTACCCAAAGGATAGTGAACCCAGCTGCTTTCAACTGAATCCAAAACTGGATTGGATTTCCAGCAAGTAATCCATTCGCTCCGGCAGGATTCAGTGTTTTCATCGCAAATATGCCTGTTAGCAAAACACCCAGAAGCCCCGCCAAACCATGAACCGGTAAAACATCAAGGCTGTCGTCTAATTTCAAGCGAATTTTTAATTGCAGCGCGCTACTGCATAAGCACGCCGCCAAAGCGCCGATCACCATGGCAGCTAATGGACTCACAAATCCAGCCGCTGGAGTAATTGCCACCAGGCCAGCCACAGCACCAGTGGCAGCTCCCACAGCAGTGGGCTTCCCTCTTTGAGCAGTATCAAGCAGCATCCAAACAAGAGCTGCAGTAGCACCAGCGGTATTTGTAGTTATGCAGGCAAGCGCTGCCAGATTGCCTGCCACCAAACCACTGCCACCGTTAAAACCAAACCAACCAAACCAAAGCAGCCCCGCCCCAAACAAAATGAAGCTCACATTGTGAGGTGGAGCAACTTGTTGGGGGTAAGCACGCCTGGGGCCCACAACAATTGCTGCCACTAATGCAGCCACCCCAGAAGCGATTTCCACCACATAACCACCGGCAAAATCCAGGGCTCCCATCCCACCGCTTACTCCTAAAAAGCCCCCTGGCCCCCACACCATGTGGGCAAGGGGTAAATAAATAAAGGTGCTCCAAAGCAATATGAAAAGCATCCATGCCTTGAAATTCAGCCGTTCCACCACCGCTCCAGATACAAGCGCCGGAGTGATGATCGCAAAGGTGAGTTGAAATAAGGCCACAGCCCCATGACTTGGCCCCCCTTCAGTGATTGGCACCGACCAATTTGATAACCCAGCCCAGCCAAAACCGCCAATGAAAGGCGCCAATGGGCCCGATCCAGGCGAAAAAGCAAGGCTGTAGCCGTAGAGCATCCAAAGCACACTCACCAGCGCCATGGCGCCGAAACTCATCATCAAGGTGTTGAGTACGTTGCGTCCGCGCACAAAACCGGCATAAAAAAGCCCCAAGGCTGGGGTCATCAGCAACACAAGTGCTGCGCAGATCAAGATAAAGCCGTTGTTAGCTAGAGCGGAAGCAGACAAATGGTTTTGGGCTAGTTAATGTTCACTTTGAACAATTGACAGGGGATCCCACGTAGCAGTTGTTACAAAATGGGGCCCTAGAGGCGATTCACTCCTAAGTCATATAACCTATCCTTAAACTAAGGGTAAGATTGCTAGATTCCAAGCGGCGTTCAATGCGTCCCTGGGCCACGATCTGCCTCAGCCTGGGCGCTGCCTCTGGCCTAGGCGCCTGTTGGCTGGCGATCGAGGGCCTGGAGGAGCAGGGCCTCTTTCGCCACATAGTGAGGGTTGAACGGCTGCAGCCCTATGAGGGGGTACCAAACAAAGCCCCCAAACGAATTTCCACAGCGGCCTTCCAGGCAGAGCCTGAACCGGTGCGGCTGATGAATGTGACCCACCAGCTCCTCAAAGATCGAGGCGTTATTTTCAGCGGCGGGGCCATCAGCCTGAAACATCGCCTCCTACCCAGTGGGCGAGACGCCTTGATGAGCGGCCAGGGGGCCTGCGGAGATTTCTCCTGGGTGCTGTCGGAACTTTTGCAAGCCGCTGGTTACCGCAGCCGAAACCTCCAATTGGGTTGCGGGCAGGACCGGTCGTGCCACACGGTGGTGGAAGCCTGGTACCAAGGCAAATGGATCTTGCTCGATCCACTTAACAACACCGTATTTCATACCAGCGAGGGAATCCCGGCTTCATTGGCTGAAATTCGAGCCAATCTTCCCTACTACAGATCCCAAACGAAGCTGGACTTCTACCGCAGCAATCCCCTCAATCAGCTGATGTACACGAATTGGCGCAAGGATCCTCTCTTGATGCCTTCAATGCGCCACTTACTCAATCTCTGGGGGCTAGATCTCGACCAAAGCTTCTCCCTACGGTCCCATTTCCTCAACAACAGCCTCTGGGCCAGTCAACTGCTTGGCGCCATGGCGGTCCTGCTGATTTCAATTGGAACCTGCTGTCTTTGCGTAAGACGGGGCTGGAGCCTGAAGCCCTTGGGCCTTCTTAAGTGGGTTACTAAAGCTGAACTCACCCCAAATACAACGGCTGGGCGGCAGCTGGAGCCCAAGAGCATAAACATCCTTCTAAGGCGAACCATAAAAAAGGCAGAAGGAATAACCCTTCTGCCTTGAGATATTTAAGGCAAGGCCTTTTGTGAGGGCAGGTTAGTAGTCGAAGTCGCCGCCCATGCCGCCCATGCCGCCGCCGCCGCCGCCAGCAGGAGCTGAATCTTTCTTCTCAGGAAGATCAACCACGATGCATTCTGTGGTTAACACCATGCCAGCGATAGACGCAGCATTTTGCAATCCAGAACGGGTCACCTTGGCAGGATCGATGATGCCTGCAGCGAGCATGTCTACATATTCGCCAGTAGCAGCGTTGTAACCCTCATTAAAGGGTTTGTGGCGGATGTTTTCAGCAACAACAGAACCGTTGGCACCTGCATTTTCAGCAATCCGCTTGAGCGGTGCATTAAGAGCAGAGGCAACGATGCGAGCGCCGAGCAGTTCCTCACCGCTGAGGTTCTGTTGGGCCCATTCCTCAAGCACAGGAGCTAGGTGGGCAAGGGTTGTGCCACCACCAGGAACGATGCCTTCTTCAACAGCCGCTTTAGTGGCGTTGATGGCATCTTCTAGGCGCAGCTTTTTATCCTTCATCTCGGTTTCAGTGGCAGCACCCACCTTCACCACAGCCACACCACCGGCAAGCTTGGCCAGGCGTTCTTGCAGTTTCTCCTTGTCGTAGGTGGAATCTGTTTCTTCCATCTGCTTACGGATCTGCTCACAACGAGCTTTCACTGCCACTTCGTTGCCTTCAGCAACGATTGTGGTGGTGTCTTTATTAATTGTGACCCTGCGGGCGGTGCCGAGCATCTCAATTTTGGCGTTTTCAAGCTTGAGGCCTGCATCTTCAGTGATCAGCTGACCGTTAGTTAGTACAGCCATGTCTTCCAACATCGCTTTACGGCGATCACCGAAACCTGGAGCTTTAACAGCAGCCACATTCAACACACCGCGCAAACGGTTAACAACGAGGGTGGCAAGAGCTTCCTTCTCGATGTCTTCAGCAATGATCAACAATGGTTTGCCAGTACGAGCGATTTGCTCAAGAACGGGCACCAAATCTTGCACTAAACCGATTTTCTTATCGGTGAGCAGGATGTAGGGCTCATCGAGCACGGCTTCCATGCGCTCGGTATCGGTGGCGAAATAAGGGGAGATATAACCCTTATCGAAGCGCATACCCTCGGTAACCTCCAATTCGGTGGTCATCGATTTGCCTTCCTCGAGGGAAATAACGCCCTCTTTGCCAACTTTGTCCATGGCATCGGCAATCATGCGACCCACTTCTTCGTCGTTACCGGCGGAGATGGAGCCCACTTGAGCGATTGCTTTGCTATCGGTGATGGGCTTGGCTAGCTCTTCAATTTTCTTAACAAGAAACTCAGAAGCTTTGTCAATGCCACGCTTAAGGGTGATGGCGTTTGAACCAGCGGCCACGTTGCGCAAACCGGCTTTCACCATGGCGTGAGCCAACACCGTTGCGGTGGTTGTGCCATCGCCTGCGGCATCATTAGTTTTGGAAGCGGCCTGACGGATCAGAGCTACGCCGGTGTTCTCGATGTGATCTTCGAGTTCGATCTCTTTGGCGATCGTTACGCCGTCATTGATGATTTGAGGGGCGCCGAACTTTTTCTCCAGCACCACATTGCGGCCTTTAGGGCCGAGGGTTACAGCAACAGCCTCAGCGAGGATGTCGATACCGCGTTCGAGGGCACGACGTGCTTGCTCGTTGTAAATAATGCGCTTTGCCATGGGTTCAGTAGTTACGAGTGGGAAACAAAGGGAGGAAACTAAGTTTTGTCCTTAAGACACAACTGCAAGGATGTCCTTTTCGCTGAGCAACACAAATTCGTCACCGCCGAGCTTGATGTCGGTACCGGCGTACTTCGAATAGAGCACCTTGTCGCCGATGCTCACTTCAGGGGTTTGGCGGGTGCCGTCGTCGTTGTGCTTACCAGGACCTACCTGCACTACTTCGCCAACTTGAGGCTTTTCTTGAGCGGTGTCTGGCAACAGGATTCCACCTGCTGTTTTCTCATCTGAAGCGGAAACTTTGATAAAAATGCGGTCACCGAGGGGTTTAACGGTGGAAACGCTGAGGGATACGGCAGCCATGACGTCTGTTTTTTGCTCTCAGGGCGTGGGGTTTGAGCGATTCGTAGCGCAGTTAGCACTCTCATCGCTTGAGTGCCAACCTAGCTGTGAAACCGCCCTAGTCGCAATTGCGATCATGGGACGGATCTCCGAACCACTTCAATAGTTAGCCGCTTCAGTGGTAATGTTTGCCAGCCTGAGAGGCTTAGCCTTTCCGCCCTAACGCTTCTAAACATGGCAGCTGCAGCAACCGCCACAACCGGCGCAAAAGGAATTGTTCGCCAGGTAATTGGACCTGTTCTCGACGTTGAATTCCCAGCCGGTAAGTTGCCGCGCATTTTCAATGCTTTAAAAATTTCCGGTACCAACAGTGCTGGGCAATCGATTGCTCTCACTGCTGAAGTTCAGCAATTGCTCGGTGATCACAGGGTTCGCGCCGTTGCGATGAGCACCACCGATGGTCTTGTGAGGGGGATGGAAGCTATCGATACCGGCGCTTCAATCTCTGTACCCGTTGGCGAAGCAACCCTCGGCCGTATTTTTAATGTTCTCGGTGAACCTGTTGATGAGCAGGGTCCAGTTGCAACTGACCTGAGATCACCTATCCATAGGCAAGCTCCAAAACTCACAGACCTTGAGACAAAGCCAAAAGTTTTTGAAACTGGCATCAAGGTTATCGATCTACTTGCTCCATATCGCCAAGGTGGCAAGGTTGGTTTATTTGGTGGCGCTGGCGTTGGTAAAACCGTTCTTATTCAAGAATTAATCAACAATATTGCTAAGGAACATGGCGGTGTATCCGTATTTGGAGGTGTGGGCGAACGCACCCGCGAAGGCAACGACCTTTATCAAGAATTCAAAGATTCAGGAGTTATCAACGAAGAAGATCTAAGTAAGTCAAAAGTGGCTCTTTGCTACGGCCAAATGAACGAGCCTCCAGGAGCTCGCATGCGGGTAGGGCTTTCCGCTCTCACCATGGCTGAGCATTTCCGTGATGTAAATAAGCAAGATGTTTTGCTTTTCATTGATAATATTTTCCGCTTTGTACAAGCCGGCTCCGAAGTGAGTGCGCTACTGGGGAGGATGCCTTCTGCTGTGGGTTATCAACCAACCTTGGGCACAGATGTTGGTGAATTGCAAGAACGCATCACTTCCACCCTTGAAGGTTCAATCACTTCAATCCAAGCGGTTTACGTACCGGCAGACGACCTCACAGACCCAGCCCCCGCTACAACTTTTGCTCACCTAGACGCCACCACGGTGTTGAGCCGCGGCCTTGCTTCTAAAGGTATTTATCCAGCTGTAGACCCTCTCGATTCCACCAGCACCATGCTTCAGCCCGCTGTAGTGGGAGATGAGCACTACCGCACAGCAAGGGCAGTGCAATCAACGCTGCAGCGCTACAAGGAATTACAAGACATCATCGCTATTCTTGGCCTTGATGAGTTATCTGAAGAAGATCGCCGCACAGTGGATCGGGCCCGCAAGATTGAGAAATTCCTTTCCCAACCCTTCTTTGTGGCTGAAGTTTTCACTGGCCAATCCGGACAGTACGTAAAACTTGCAGACACCATCAAAGGATTCCAGATGATCCTTGCTGGTGAATTAGACGATCTCCCCGAGCAGGCTTTCTATCTGGTTGGAAATATTGATCAGGTGCGGGCTAAAGCAGAAAAGCTGCGCGCCCAAGCAAAAGCTTGATTACCGCTTTCACCCCTGAGGCCTAATTTCAATGCCCCTAACTTTGCGTGTGCTTTGCCCTGATCAAAGCGTATTTGACGGCTCCGCTGATGAAGTAATACTGCCTAGCACCTCTGGTCAAATGGGAGTGTTACCTGGCCATATTTCCTTGTTAACAGCCCTTGATGTTGGTGTTTTACGCCTAAGAGAGGGCAGCAAATGGACTTCCATCGCCTTGATGGGGGGCTTTGCTGAGGTGGAAGCAAATGAAGTTAATGTGCTTGTTAATGGTGCAGAACCCGCCAGTTCAATCGATGCAAGCACTGTTCAAGCGGAACTGGATGCGGCTCAGCAGGTTTTTAGTGGTTTCGAAAGTAAGCCAAATAGCCCTGAAAAGTTCAAAGCTCAACAGGCTTTGCTCAGAGCAAAAGCGAGAGTTCAAGCAGTTAAATAGTCATCTGCTGTTTTAACCACAAAAAAAGCACCTGAAGTTTAAATAACTTTAGGTGCTTTTTTAATAGGTTCTTCAGATATCAGGCGGTACCGCAGAAGGTAACTTCAGGGAATTTTAATTTCGCTTCATCGAGGCCTTTGCCTTTTCCTTCCTCTTGCCAATAATTAATAACTTCAGTGGCTTTATTGAGAATTTCAACTCGTTCATTTTCAGTGATCCAACTTTTTGCTTCCACCACACCTTTTAGTGTTTCCCAAGCATCTTCTCGAGGCCAAAAGAAATAAGCCGTAAGCGGGCTGGGGCCGCCGCCAACGATTTGATCAACCGCTAACGCAACGTTATCGGGCAACCAAAGAATCTTCAGTAGAAAGCGACCTTCATCAGCCTTAGGGGTGTATCCGGAAGGAACCCCATCTGCATCAATGGTGGACTTAGCTAAAATAGCGTTGGCACTTTTCATGCCGCTGGGCTTCTCAATAACCTCTTCTGGGGTTACTTCTGCCGTTACTTCAGCTATTTCAGGGGTTGCCTCCAAGCTGGCTGTGGTGCTGTCGGGTTCTGTCACGGTGGTGGTTTCTAGGCTCAAAAGTTGAGAGGCAACAAACCTGGCACTGCAGGTAATCAACTATTTTACCAGCCACTCTCCAAGCTCCTATCGCCACCACAGCTTTACTGCTATTCGACATCGATGGAGTAATCCGCGATGTGGGCGGCAGCTACCGCAAGGCTCTTGCTGAAACTGTTTACCACTACAGCGGGTGGCGGCCAGACCCCCACTGCATTGATGCCCTTAAAAACGAAGGCATTTGGAACAATGATTGGGATGCCAGCTTGGAATTACTACGTCGCCGGGGGGGGGCCTTACCAACACGTCAAGATTTAGTAACTGTTTTCAGTGATTTTTATTTTGGTGCCAACCCAGACGCTGACTCAACTCAATGGCAAGGCTTCATCTGCGGCGAAACTTTGCTGCTGGATGCTGCTTTTTTTAAAAAATTAACCGCCGCTGGGCTGGTGTGGGGTTTTGTTAGCGGAGCTGAACCACAATCCGCCCGTTTTGTGCTCGAGCATCGCCTTGGCTTGCAAAAACCACCCTTAGTGGCGATGGGGGATGCCCCCGACAAACCAAACCCCGAAGGCTTAATCAAGTTGGCGAGCAGCCTGATGGCACTGCACGGCCGCTGCCCCCTTGGCCTTGGAGCACCACCTGTGGCCTACCTAGGCGACACCATTGCTGATGTGCACACCGTGGTAAACGCAAGAGCTGCAATTCCAAAACAACGCTGGATCAGCTTGGCCGTAGCTCCACCACACCTGCATTCAGATGTAAATCAACAAGCTCGCAACAACTACGAAAACCTATTAAAAAAAGCCGGAGCAGATCAAGTTCTCGCTAAATCCAGCAGTTGCCTTGAGGTGATGCTTGAGCTCAGCCACTCCTTTCCATATCAGCAGTTGCCTTGAGGGCAGCAGCGGAGAGCACTTCGCCACCGCTTGCGCTTACCGCCACGTCATCTTCAATGCGAATCCCAATACCTTTCCACCTCGCTTCGATTTGAGGTTGACCATCGGGCACTGGCAAGCGGTCGCTCACATAAAGACCTGGCTCCACAGTGAGCACCATGCCCTCCTCAAGCGTTACAGGATGTTCTCCCAACCGATAAGCCCCTACATCGTGCACATCAAGGCCAAGCCAGTGGCCAGTGCGATGCATGTAAAGGTGCCGGTAGGCCCCTCGCTCAATCAAGCCATCCAGATCTCCCCGTAGCAAACCAAGGCTGCGCAGCCCTTCCACCAAAACCCGCACGGCGGTTTCATGGATATGTTCAGCGCTATTACCGGGCTTCACCTGCTGCAATGCCGCTAGCTGAGCCGCTAAAACCAAGTTGTATAGCTCCCGCTGCTCTGGGCTGAAGCAACCATTTATCGGAAAAGTGCGGGTGATATCACCGTTGTAGTGATCCTGCAGGCTGCATCCAGCATCAATCAATAACAAATCTCCATCGCGCAGAACCCCGTTATTGGCGGTGTAGTGAAGGATGCAAGCGTTATCGCCCCCAGCAACAATCGATGGATAAGCGCAGCCGCGGCCGCCACTGGCCACAAAATGTTGTTCCAAAAGGGCCCGCACCTGCATTTCATTCATGCCTGGTTGCACTGCCGCCCGCGCCAACTCATGGGCTTCAGCGCTGATTCGAGCCGCTTCCCGCAGCCTTATTAATTCCTCTGGTTCCTTGCGAAGGCGCATCTTGTGCAGGATTGAACATGGGGCCTCCAGCCGATTTGCCCCCTGTCCGCGCCTTGGGGCGCGATCTAGTTGCTGGGCCCAACACTGCAACAACAAAGTTTCAAGGGGGCCATGGCGACCAACCCGAAAACTCAAGCCTTCAGCCCCTTCCAGATAGCTGGGTAGCAACTCATCCAACTGCTCTAAGGGGTGAGCGAGATCGGCACCAAAATGAGTTACTGCCCCCTCTACCCCCCAGCGAAAGCCGTCCCATACCTCTGCCAAGGGGTCCTTGGCTGGCACAAACAAAACAAAGCTGTTTTCAGCCCTATGGGGCAAGAACAACGCAACGGCTCCTGGCTCATCAAATCCAGTGAGATACCAGAAATCGCTGTCTTGCCGAAAGGGAAACTCCACATCGGCGTGGTGGCGTTGAGCTTGAGCAGCAGGTATTACAGCGGCGAGGCCCCCAAGGGCTGAAAGGAACAGTTCCCGCCGCTTGGCGTAGTTAATCGGCACAGTGAATCTGTCAGCCCTTGAGGCAGGCGGTTAAATGAGTGTGTCAGGTTGGCTTGCCCTCTGGGTTTCTGTGAGCGATTTTCTCGTTCTTGCTGGATTGGTAGTGGTAGTGGTGGGAGGTTCCGCCCTTTCTTCTGGCGTGGAAGCAGCGCTTCTAACGGTGAACCCCCTCAAGGTGCACGACATGGTGGCAAAGGGGGTTCCTGGTGCCCTGCTGCTACAGAAGCTCAAAGGGCGCTTGCCAAGGGTTTTAGCCGTATTGGTAATAGCCAATAATCTTTTTAATATCTTTGGAAGCCTCATGCTCGGCGGCTACGCCGCAGTGGTTTTCAAAAACAACAAATTAGGCGGAGAAGCGCTAACGATCTTTTCTTTTGCACTCACCTTTGTGGTGATTTTGTTGGGAGAGATCCTGCCCAAGGCTTTAGGCACCCGCATGGCAGTGGGGATTTCGCTGGTAACGGCCCCTGCAATTGCACTGATGGTGCGCCTTGGTACCCCTTTAATCCTGTTGCTGGAAACTGTGATGCCGGCCCTCACCGCTGAGAGTGAACTCACCACCGATGAAGAAGAGATTCGTTTATTGGCAAGGCTTGGCTCTCAAAAAGGTTTGATCGAAGCCGATGAAGCCGCAATGATTGCCAAGGTATTTCAACTAAACGATCTAACTGCAAGGGATCTAATGCTGCCTCGGGTGTCTGCCCCAAGCCTCAACGGCCATTGCCGCATCGAAGAACTACGCGACATCCTGCTCAGCCAAGAATCGCCGTGGTGGGTAATTTTAGGGGAAGAGGTAGATGAAGTACTTGGTGTTGCAAGCCGCAATGATTTACTAACCGCCCTGCTTCAAGGCCGAGGCAATGCCACCGCCGCAAGCCTTTCAAAACCGGTGGAATTCGTGCCGGAGATGATCAGAGCAGACCGCCTTCTCGCCAGCTTTCGCCGCCGCTCCACATTGATGTGGTCTAGCGATTCAGTGCGGGTAGTAGTGGACGAATTCGGTGCATTTGTTGGCTTGATTGGTGCTGATGCCGTTTTGGCTGTGCTAGCTGGCTGGTGGCGACCACGCAGTTATGAGGTAGCAGCCAAGTGAGTCGCGATAGCCTTTCTGGCATTGCTGCCCCGTTAAACCGCTGGCGCGGCCAACTGCAGCTAAGTGGCCGGGAGCAGGCATTGTTGGGGCCGGAATTACTCGGATTAGATAAGCAATTGGAGCGCTTTAAAACTGGCACCCTGCGCCTAGTGGTTTTTGGCCGTGTGGGCGTAGGCAAAAGCAGCTTGCTAAACGCCCTTTTAGGTGAAGAAAAATTCCGCACTGATGTAGCCCACGGCTGCACAAGAAAACAAGCAACAGCCCCCTGGCCCCATCAAATTTCAGGTTTGGGGCCATTGCTGCTTGTTGACACCCCGGGCATTGATGAAATTGCAGCCCCCGCCCGCCAACGGCTAGCAACCAAGTTGGCAACTGGTAGCGATTTGATTTTGCTTGTGCTCAACGCAGACCTGAGCAGCCCCGAGCTAGAGGCTTTAGAGGTATTGCGCCGCAGCGGTAAACCCTTGTTTTTGGTGGCAAATGGCGCAGACCGCTGGAACCCCCAACAACGGGCCGAACTAGGGGATTCAATCCAACGCCGAGCGGGC
>Ga0310077_100063_pt1 | contig 10059 bp, 10 predicted proteins | sample LakEriER1TotalB5_FD_194434 | JGI IMG/M metagenome (GOLD analysis project Ga0310077, IMG submission 194434) | Enriched freshwater cyanobacterial communities from Lake Erie, Ontario, Canada - ER10.Total.B5 | ecosystem: Environmental > Aquatic > Freshwater > Lake | place: Canada: Ontario | collected...
GCCCCCCCCCAATCGGCAAGGGCTCGAGCCCCTGATTGCGGCCACCTTGGAGCGTTCCCAGGCTGGGGGCAGGGCCTTGAGCGGGGCCCTGCGCCTGAACTGGAGCCGGGGGTCTGCGTTAGGCCGGGGCATTGACCTACCCGCCGAGGGCGAGCCGCCCTTGCTGCACCGTTTCTGGTTGCAGTTCACGCCGCTGCAGCCCAGCTTCAGGCCGGTAACGGTGTGGATCAGCCAGCTGGAACGGCGCCAGGCCACCAGCCTGTTGAGCCAGTGCAAAACCTTTGCCTATGGCCAGGCGATCCAGGCCCGGCGCGAGGCCCGCAGTGCTGGCGCCGAGGAGGCCCTGCTGCTGGGCTCCGGTGGCGAGCTCTGCTGTGGCGCCACGGCCAACCTCGTGCTGTTCGTGGCAGGCGCCTGGCTGACGCCGCCCGTTACCAGTGGCTGCCTGCCGGGGGTGATGCGGGCCCGGGCCCTGGCTCTGGGTCTGGCCCGGGAAGCCAGCCTCGATCCGGCGCTCCTGCTCCAGCCAGTTGATGACTCAGTTCATGACCCAAGCAAGGACTCGGCCAATCACTCAGTCAGCGCGGCCCTATTGCTGAACAGCCTGGGCTGCCGGCCGATTCGGGCCGTGAATGGCCAGGCCGTGGCAGCAGCCGGCCAGCCGGCGGGCGACCCTCACGGGGCCAGCGCCCTGGCGGAATCGTTCTGGCGCAGCCTGCTGGCCTAGGCCAGGGCCCGCCTAGCCCCCTCGCCTCGCCCCGGCCCTGGAGTGGTCATCGGCGTTGCCGCCCGCTCGATAGGTTGGATCTGCACCGGCAAGAGATGGAATGGGGAGCCAAGTCAGTGGAACGCCAGGCCTTCCCCGTCCTTCCCTAGGGATGGGACGTTGCCTTGGCCTGGTGGGCCTGCTGGCCCTCACCGGCTGTGGCTTGTTCACCAGGGAGCAGTCCCAGTCCAGCGCCAAACCCGGCGACCTGCTGGTGCAAGTGGGTGGGCAGCGGGTGGTGCTGGTGGAGCCCTTCCGCGGCGGAGAACCCAATGGCCTCTTTGATGGCGTCGTCAAGATCAGTGGTGGCGGCCAGCCGGAGCAACTCCTTGAGATCAACGCGATTTGCAGCATCCCCGATGAACCAAAGTGGCCCAACTACGACAACCTTTACGGCACCCCAGTGCGTAGTGCTGCCGCAGCAGAAGGGCGCAAGGGCGATACCAGTTGGCAGGTCCTGTTTTATTTTGACGGACGCAAGGAGTTGAAAATGGGCAAAGATCCTGGCGCCTGGCTTGGGCGTTTGCATGAGAACCTTTGCCGGCAAGGAGATTTTGATGATCGCAAGATCGCCAAAAAGCCTTAATGCGTTCTTCGGTTAATTTGTGACGGGTCCAAGCTAGCCCAGCACTCTGGGCCAGCCTCGATCTCAGCGCTCTTTAAACACTCAAGAAGCGATCCACAACCTCCTTACTGAGATCACCCGTGGGGCCGCTGGCCACCACGCCGCCCTTTTGCATCGCGTAGTACCAGTCGGCCTGGCGCACGAAGTGGAGGTGTTGCTCCACCAGCAGCACGCTGATGCCGGTGGTTTCGATGATGCGGCGCACGGCCCGCTCGATGTCCAACACCACCGAGGGCTGGATGCCTTCGGTGGGTTCATCCAGCAGCAATAGCCTGGGCTTCCCGAGCAGGGCCCGGGCGATCGCCAGTTGCTGCTGCTGGCCGCCGGAGAGGTCGCCGCCGCGGCGGTTGAGAAACGTCTCCAAGATCGGGAACAACTCGAACACCAGCGGATCGATATGGCGCGTCTGGCCCAGGCCGCCGGGCAGGGCCTCGAGACCGAGCAGCAGGTTTTCGCGCACCGTGAGCTGGGCAATGATTTCCCGGCCCTGGGGCACGTAGCCGATGCCCCTGCGGGCCCGTTGGTGGGGCGCCAGGGGCGAGAGCTCCCGCCCATCCAGTTGCACCGAGCCGCTGCGTTGGCGCAGCAGGCCGATCACGGTCTTGAGCAGGGTGGTTTTACCGACGCCATTGCGGCCGATCAGGCACACCATCTGGCCCGGGGCCACGCTCAGATCCACATCGCGCAGGATGTGGCTCTCGCCGTAATACACATTCAGCCCGCGCAATTGCAGCAGGTTCGAGCCTGGGTCCGAGCCCGGGCCGCCCGCCTGGTTGTTGGTCTGTACCAGGTTGGAACTGGTCATGGGGCCTCCTGGGTTTCGCTGCCGAGATACACCTCAATCACCCGTGGGTCGTTCTGCACCTGGTCCATCGATCCTTCACAGAGCACGTGGCCCTCATGCAGCACCGTGACGGGCGCCTGCAGATCGCGGATGAAGTCCATGTCGTGCTCAATCACCAGCACGGTGTGGTCGCCGGCGAGTTGGCGCAACAATTCACCGGTGCGCTCGGTTTCCCCATCGGTGAGACCGGCCACCGGTTCATCCACTAGCAGCAACTCGGGATCCTGGGCCACCAACATGGCGATCTCCAGCCACTGCTTTTGGCCGTGGGAGAGGCCGCCGGATTGTTGGGCGGCATGGGATTCCAGGCCGACAACGCCGAGCAGGTGCTGGACCCGATCCCGTTGCTCGCTGCTGAGGCGACCGAACAGCAGGTCAAACGGTCCATGGGGACCCCGCACCGCCAGCTCCAGGTTGCGCCGGGGCGTGAGGTTTTCATACACCCGGGGGGTCTGGAATTTGCGGCCGATGCCTAAGCGCGAGATGTGGTGTTCGCTCTGGCCCACCAACGACTTGCCGCGGAATAACACATCCCCGTTGGTCGGTTTCAGCTTGCCGGTAATCACATCAAGGAAGGTGGTCTTGCCAGCGCCGTTGGGGCCGATCACGGCCCGCAATTCACCTGGGGCGAGCTGGAGATTGAGGTCGTTGAGGGCGAGAAAGCCATCAAAACTGACGCTCACGCCCCGCAGTTCGAGCAGATTCATCGCGGACCTCCTTTGGAGCCTTGCGACTCAGAACCTTGGGTATCGAACTGACTGTGTTCAGCCTGGACCTCGGGGTCGAGATCCAGGGCCGGATAGGTGAGCGAGCGCTGCGGCAAGCCCACCATGGCGATCAGGCGGCCCGGGCCCCCTTGGCGCCACCAGCCCACCAGGCCATCGGGCAGGGCCGTGACCACCAGCAAGAACAGGCCTCCCTGGATGAAGAGCCAGGTTTCGGGAAGTTGTTCGCTGATCAGGCTTTTGGCGTAGTTGATCAAGACGGCTCCAAGAATGGCCCCGATCAGGGTGCCGCGGCCGCCGACGGCGACCCAGATCACCATCTCGATCGAGAAGGGCACCGCCATGAACTGGGGCGACACAATGCCCGATTGCACCGTATAGAGGGCGCCACTGACGCCGGCTAGGGCCCCAGCCACGGCAAACACCAGGGTTTTGTAGGCGGTGGGGTTGTAGCCGGTGAAGCGCAGCCGCGGTTCATCGTCGCGGATCGCCACTAGGGCATCGCCGAAGCGACCGGTAGTGAGCCAACGGCAGAGGAACCAGGCGCCGATCACCAGCACCACCGTGACCCAGAAGAGGTTGCGCTGCATGCCATCGCTGCCCACCAGGATCCCAAAGATGTGGGCGGTGTCGGTTTTGAGGCCGTTGGTGCCGTTGATCAACTTCTGCTGGCCATTGAAGAAGTTGAAAAACACCAGCAGGGCCGCCTGGGTGAGGATCGAAAAGTAGACCCCCTTGATGCGGTTGCGGAACACCAGGTAGCCGAGCAGGCCTGCCACCAGGGCCGGAATCACCCAGACGGCGAAAAGGGTGAAGACAGGTGAACTGAAGGGCTGCCAGAAGGCCGGTAGGCCCTTGACCCCGTAGAGACCGAAAAACTCTGGCAATTGGCCCGGCTCCAGGCTGTCGAGCTGGAGATACATGCCGAGGGCATAGCCGCCCAGGGCAAAAAAGATGCCCTGGCCCAGGCTGAGCATGCCCGTGTAGCCCCAGATCAGATCAACGCCGAGGGCAACGATGCCAAGCGAGAGGAAGCGGCCCAGCAGGTTGAGCCGGAAGGGGGGCAACACCGCCGGTAGCACCAGGGCGGCCACCACGATCACTAGCCAGGGCAGGCTGCGGCGCAGGTTGCGGGAGGAGAACAGGGACGAAGCGAAATCCGCCATTGATTAGGCCTCCACCATGCGACCCTTCTGCGGGAACAGACCGGCCGGTCTGACCTGCAGGAACACCACAATCAGGGCAAAGACCAACACCTTGGCCATCGAGGTGGTGGCAAAGAAGGTGATCAGCTCATTCAGGCCAGCGGGCATGGCCGGCCAGACCAAGAGCAGGGAGCCGGAGCCGATCAGATAGCTGAGCACGCCGATGCCAAGAGCGGCTAACACCGTGCCGGCCAATTTGCCGACGCCGCCAAGCACCACCACCATGAAGCAGTCCACGATGTAGTTGCCGCCCAGGTTCGGGCCCACCGAACCGAGCAGGGTGACGGCCACGCCCGCCACACCCGCCAGGCCGGAGCCGATCAGGAAGGTGAGGGCGTCCACCTTTTCGGTGGGGATGCCCAGGCAGCTGCTCATCGAGCGGTTCTGGGTGACGGCGCGGATGCGGATGCCCCAAACACTCTTTTGCAGGAACCAGGTCACCCCAATCAGGGCGATGGCCGTGAGCGCAATGATGAACAGGCGTGCCGTAGGCATGTTGACTGCACCCACATCAATCGAGCCGCGCAGCCAGGTGGGTGCGGTGACATCGATGTTGCGGGCGCTGAACCAGGGCTGGTCCAACAGCCGTTGTTGGCCCAGAACCGAGGCCACCACAATGCCCACCAGGCCGGAACCGATCCAGCTGCCGGAACCCAGCAGGGGAGTCCAGCGCTGGTGCCACCAGGCTTTGGGCGTGAGCCGCGGGATCAGCAAGCCGCCGACCACGGTCACGAGCAGGCCGAGGGCAAAGGCACTGCTGACCGAGCGCACGAATTGCTGCAGGATCAAACTCACCCCCCAGGTGGCCAGCAGGGTTTCCAGGGGCCGGCCGTAGAGACGGCGAATGACCGTTTTCTCCAGGAGCAAACCAACCAGGCCGCTGACCACAAAGGCCAGGGGAATGGCCACCAGGATGTAAATCGGGAAGAGGGCTTCAGGCACCACGGCCTTGAAGATGTTCTGCACCACAAAGGTGGTGTAGGCACCGAGCATCATCAACTCGCCATGGGCCATGTTGATGACACCCATCAGACCAAAAACCACGGCTAGTCCCAGGGCTGCCAGCACCAGAACCGAGCCAATGGCCAGGCCATTGAAAAGTGTTTCGTAAAGGAGATCCATTGCGACCTGCAGGGATCAGGCAAAGGTGGACGCAGCAGCACCACCAACCCCCTCGAGCAAGACAGGGGCGGCAGTGACCACCAGGTTTAAAGGGTGGCTTGAATTGAAAAAGGGGGGAGATTGCTCTCCCCCCCAAGCTGTTGAGTGTTTCGTTTGGGGACTGGAGCCCGCAGGCCTAGGTCCCCAGGCGAAATCACATCTTGAACTTGCCGGCGTCAGGACGCTTCTGGGTCCAATCGCAGGTGAAGCCCTTGGTTTCGGGCACGAACTGGTTCCAGGCCAGCGGCTTAACCACACCCTTGTTCTCAAGGATCTTGAACATGCCGTCCTTCTGAACTTCGCCGATCAGCACCAGCTTGGAGATGTGGTGGTTGGGCTGCACTTCAACCGGGCCCTCAGGGGCGTCGAACTTGACGCCGATCAGGGCTTCGCGCACCTTGGCGTTGTCGACGCTATTGGCCTTTTCGGCACCCTTGGCCCAGAGGTAGACCATGGCGTAGGCAGCTTCAGCAGGGTCACTGGTGACGCGCTTCTCGCCGTACTTGGCCTTGAAGTCGGCGGTGAACTTCTTGGAGGCGGGGGTGTCGAGGCTCTGGAAGAAGTTCCAGGCGGCGTAGGTGCCTTCCAGGTACTCAGGACCAATGGCGGCGATCTCCTCTTCGGCGATCGAGAAGCTCATGATCGAGTAGCCGTTGGCGGGGGTGATGCCCGCGGCCTTCATCTGCTTGAAGAAGGCAACGTTGCTATCGCCGTTGAGGGTGTTGACGATCACGCCACCCTTGGGCAGGGCCTGCTTGATCTTGGCGATGATCGGAGCCACCTCGGTGTTGCCGAGGGGCAGGTAGTCCTCACCCACGAGCTTGCCGCCCTGGACCTTGAGCTGCTCCTTCATGATCGTGTTGGCGGTACGTGGGTACACGTAGTCCGAACCAACCAGGAAGAAGTTCTTGCCCTTGTTCTTCAGCAGCCACTCAACAGCGGGCTCGGCCTGCTGGTTGGGGGTAGCGCCGCTATAGAAGATGTTCTTGGAGCACTCTTGGCCTTCGTACTGGATCGGGTAGTAGAGGAAGGCGTCCTTGGCCTCATACACCGGCAGCATGGCCTTACGGCTGGCGGAGGTCCAGCCACCGAAGACAACGGCAACCTGGTCTTGATCGATCAGTTTTTTGGATTTCTCGGCGAAGGTGGGCCAATCGGAGGCGCCATCTTCCTCAACCGGCACAATCTTCAGCTTTTTGCCGTCGATCGTGACGCCACCGGCGGCGTTGATCTCTTCGATCGCCATCAACTCGGCTTCGGCCACCGTGTTCTCGGAGATGGCCATGGTGCCGGAGCGGGAATGAAGGATGCCGACCTTCACTTCACCGTCGAACTTGCCACCCTCGGCGGTCTGGTCACCACCGCCACAGGCGACGAGGGAGACGGACGTGGCCAGCAGGGCCGCGCCGCCGAAAAGCACGCGGGACGCTTGGCGCATCGACAAGGTCTTCATCACAAAAAACTCCTCTGGAAAATCCGCGTAACAGCGGTAGGGAGAAGGTAAGGAATGTGCCTCCAGGCACTTCGTATCCATTCCTACAATTTGCCCAACCCCGCACAAATCGGCGGTGGCGAGGCGGCCTTCGGCCTCACTTTGGTAGCTGTTGCAACAAAAACGCCTCCACCTGGTCGAGGCCTTCGCCGCTGCGCAGGTTGGTGAAGCACCAGGGCCGGCCGCCCCGCATGCGCTCGGTGTCCTGCGCCATCACGTCCAGGCTGGCGCCCACCATGGGGGCCAGGTCCACCTTGTTGATCACCAGCAGGTCGGAGCGGGTGATGCCAGGCCCGCCCTTGCGGGGGATCTTGTCGCCGGCCGCCACATCGATCACGTAGATGCAGAGGTCCACCAGTTCGGGGCTGAAGCTGGCCGCCAGGTTGTCGCCGCCGCTTTCGACCAGCACCAGGTCGAGGCCCGGGAAGGCCCGCTCTAGCTCCTCCACCGCCGCCCGGTTGATCGAGCAGTCCTCCCGGATCGCCGTGTGGGGGCAGCCGCCCGTTTCCACCCCGCGGATCCGGTCCGGTTCCAGGGCCCCGGCCCGGGTCAGGAACTGGGCATCCTCCTGGGTATAGATGTCGTTGGTGACCACCGCCAGCTGCAGGCTGTCGCGCAGGCGCCGGCACAGCGCTTCGACCAGGGCCGTTTTGCCAGACCCCACCGGTCCGGCCACCCCCACCCGCAGTCGACTGCTCATGGCGTCACCAGGGTGTCGGCCTGCAGGAGCAGGGTGGTTGGGGTGAGGGGTTTAAAGGGCATGGTGGTGGGGGAGTCGCCCTTGGGGATGCGCACCGCCAGCTTGCCGGCCGCTTTGACCAGAACCAACCCCTGGCTGGGTTGGCCATGCCGCTTAGCTGCGGAAGAGGCGCGAGTAGAGCTCCCGGTGGCTGAGCTGGGCCAGGCCGGCGCCGACGCCACCGCTCCAGAGACGCCTGGGATCGCTGGCCCCGAGGGCGCTGGCCCGCTCTGTAATCAGTGGGGCTAGGGCCAGTTGTAGCCGTTGGCCCTGGGTGGGGCCGAGGGGCACTAGGCGCACGGCGGCGCTGATTTGGTTGGCGACCCAGCCGTAGAGGTAGGCCTCCACCAGGTCGGCCGGGGGCAGGTCCAGGCAGACGCCGGCCCAGGCCCAGGCGGCCGGCCAGGCCAGCCCGTCACTCCCCCTGGGTAGGGGCCAGCCCAGATCGGCCAGCAGGCGCAGCAACGACTGGCCCATTTGGCGCTGCTGGGCGCGCAGCTCCGCCGATTCGCGGGCGGCCAACAGCCAGCCATCGAGTTCCCGCAGCTCCGTTAGGGCCGCGGCTAACTCCCCTTCCAGGCCTGCCGCTAGCGCCGAGCGGGCCCGGTTGAGCGCTGCCGCCAGGGGAACCAGGGCCGCCGCTTCTACCCCAAGGGCGCCCCGCTCCAGCTCGGCCCGCAGCCAGGCCTCCAGGGCTGCGGGCGTGGCGATCCGGCCCGCTTGCACCAGCACCTCCAGGCCCTCCGAATAGCTGAAGGCCCCCACCGGCAGGGCCGGGCTGACCAGCTGGAACAGGTGCAACTGGGCCGTGCTCATGGCTGGTCGGGGCCCTGGTGGGGATCGGGGTTGGGGCTTGCTCCATGGCTATGTCCATGGCTATCTCCATGGCTATGGCTGTGACCCCCCGCGTAGGCCCCCGCCTCCGGCTCAAAGGGCGCCTCCAGTGGTTGCAGCGCCAGGCCCCGTTGGCGCAACAGGTCGGCGAGTACCGAATCCTCCAGGATTCGCAGTTCGCCCGGGTGCAATTCCATCGCCACATGGCGGTTGCCGAGGTGATAGGCCGCCTGCAGCAGGGCCAGGGGGTCGGGGCTGCGCACCAGCAACAGCGCTTCCGGTGCCGCCTCTACCCGCACCAGCCGATCTCCTGACGCCGTGGAGAGCCATTCGCCGGGTTGTAGCGCCGCACCCCGGGGCAGCTGCAGCACCAGGTCCCGGCCGCAAGCGCTGACCCGATGGCCCCGCAGGCTGGTGCGTTGGTCGGCCGTGAGCAGCAGCCGCAAGGTCTCGGCACTGTTTGAAGCGCCACCCCGCTCGCCAGCAGCCAGCCGGTGGACCAGGACCAGGGACGCCAGGGAATCTTCCATGGCCCAAGCCTGCAGGGGAGCGACAGCCTCGCGGGCCCAGGGGCCGGCAAAGTGTGTTGATTGCAACGGGACACCGCCGCGGCCGCATTCAAAGTCCGCCGCCACCCTCCGCCGATGACCGACTCCTGGCAGGCCGAAGCCCGGCTGCAGTTCAGCTTGCAGGCGGCTGGTGCCGATGCCCCGCCCCGCACGATCTACCAAGGCGGTGCCACTTCGCCCCTGAAGATCCAGCGGGCCTTCCAGCAGGCCGATGGTCGCTGTGAATTGCCCCTGCTCCACACCGCCGGTGGCCTGGTGGGGGGGGATCGGATTGGTGTGCAGGCCACCCTGGCGCCCGGTAGCCGGGTGCTGCTCACCAGCGTGGCGGCCCAGAAGGTCTATGGCTCGGTGGGCCGCAGCCGCCTGGCGCCCCAGGGGCGTTGGGCCCAGCAGGAGCTGCTCTTCCAGCTGGCCGCCGGAGCCGATCTCGAGTGGCTGCCCCAGGAGCTGGTGCTGTTTGCCGATGGCCTGTTTGAGCAGACCTGCCGGGTGGAGCTGGCGCCAGGGGCTAGCTGGCTCGGCGCCGAGGTGGTGCGCTTGGGCCGCAGCGCCGCCGGCGAAGGCCTGGGCCAGGGCCGCTGGCGCTCCCAGCTGGAGATCCGGCGCCTACAGGGGCCGGCCAGCCGCTGGGAACTGGTCGACCGATTGGAACTGGGCGGTGCCAGCCTCGAGGGCGACCACGGCCTGGCCGGCCAGCCGGTGTTTGGCAGCCTGGTTTGGGTGGCGCCCGAGCCCCTAGCCACTGCTGAGCTCGAGGCCCTAGCCAGCCTCTGCCGCGACGACCGCGCCGGCCTCGAGGGGGAGCTGGCCTGCGGCCCCCTCGACCAGGGACTGCTGGCCCGCTACCGGGGCCCCTCCAGCCAGGCGGCCCGCTACTGGTTCAGCCGCATCTGGGCGCGGATCCGCCAGCAGCGGGGGCTGGCATCACCCCAGCTGCCGCGGGTTTGGCCCTTCCAGGAAACCCCCTGGATCTCGGCCGATTCCTGAGCCCCCAGGCCCCCAACTCCGCCACCGCAAGCGGCGACAACCGTTCTTCATGAACGCTGCCGTAGCCACGGCCGCTGCCAAAGTGCCCCTGGCCACCCCCTTTGCATGCACC
>Ga0310077_100064_pt1 | contig 10001 bp, 7 predicted proteins | sample LakEriER1TotalB5_FD_194434 | JGI IMG/M metagenome (GOLD analysis project Ga0310077, IMG submission 194434) | Enriched freshwater cyanobacterial communities from Lake Erie, Ontario, Canada - ER10.Total.B5 | ecosystem: Environmental > Aquatic > Freshwater > Lake | place: Canada: Ontario | collected...
GTCGGGGTCCTGGGCGCCAGCACTGGGGGGATGGGGCGCCCCTAGGGCGTCTCCGCCCGGAAGGGGGCCAAACGGATTGGCCCGCGCCTGGATCGGCTCGGCCTGGGGGGTGGAAAGCTCTGGCCAGGACAGGGGCGCTAGGGAGTAGCCAGGCTCGTTCTTGGCCCCGATGGCTGGGTCCATGGCCCCCGTCTCGGTAGCTCCCCCAGGCCCTCTCCAGGCGGGGATCAGGGACCGCAAGCGATCGGGAAAAAATCGAAGGTCGCCTAGTCCCAGCTGGCCTGGCTGCAAGCGGGACAGGTCCGCCTTGGCGGCCTTGGCCTTGGCCAATCCCGATCCCAGCCGTTGGCGCAGCTGGGGCCAGCCGATCGAGGGCCAGCGCAGCTGGGGCAGGCCCCAGCTAGCCCAGGGAGCCTCGGGCCCGTCGGGTTGGCAGAAGTCATTGGCGTCGTCAGCGCCTGGGGCGGCCGGAGCAAGGCCGCTCTGGCCCTGGCTGGAGGACTCCAGCCAGGGGGCATTCCAGGGGGCTGGTTGGCGGGCGTCCAGACCCGCTCCGGCCTGGTCTGATCCGGGCGGGCTGACCTGTTGGCGGCCACTGGCTGGAACCTGGCGGCCACTGCGGCGGTCCTGTTGTTCCACGTAGGCCTGCACGTCCCGGTCGGCGAACCAGGCATCGAGATCGGCATCCACCTCGATATCCCGATAGCCCGGCAATACCTCGCGAGCCAGCCAGTCGCGGCAATAGGCGCAAAGGCGCTCGAGGGATTCACTGCCCTGCTCGCTGGCCCATTGGCGCAGCTCCGCACTGGCGCCCTGGTCGAAATGGGCTTCGGCCTGCTCCACCTGGCCCAGCAGCAGCTGCTGGCAGGCCAGGAATGGTTCGATCCCCTGTTGGCCAGCGGCGGCCAGCCGTCCATAGGCCTCGCGAATGCGCTCGGGCTTGCGCTGGGCAAAGCCAGAGGCCGTGAGGGCGTAGCTGGCCAGGAAATCGGCGGTGGCGGAGCCGGCCTGGGCCCAGCGGCTGAACAGGTCAACCTGTTCTTGAACCGTCAGGAACGGGCGGATCTGCTTGAAAAAGGTCTGGAACTTGGCCTGGTCGAACTCCCGGTCGCTGTCGCCATCGAGGCCGCCGCGGCGCTGAACCAGCTCTTCGAGCAGCTTCAGACCTTCATTGCGCTCTAGGGCGGCGCCCAGGTCGCGGCTGACTAGATCGAGGACCCGGTAGGGCAGCAGCTGGCCCAGCTGCTGTTCCAGCTGGCGCCGTTGCTGGGGCAGCTGGCCCATGCGTTGTAGCAGTTGCAGGCCCTGTTGCAAGACCGTGGCGGCCGCCTCAAAGCGGCGCTGCTCTTGGTAATCCTTGGCGGCCGCCTGGCAGGCCAGGCCAGCTAAGAGGGTGAGATCGGCCTCACGGCCGCTGCCCAGGGCCGGTGCCTGGGGGGGCTGCAGGTTGCGCCGGGCGGTTTCAAAGGCTTCCTGGGCCAGGCCGGCCTCCAGCACCAGTAAGAGACCGGCGACGTCGCGGGAGGCTGGAATCTCCAAAGCGGCGATCTGGCTGCTGCCACCCGAGCTAGGGATCGCCAGCAGCTGGGCCTCATAGGCCCGCCGCCGCTGTTCATCGCTGAGCAGGTCGGCGCTAATGCGAAGCAACTCGGCCCGGGCCTGCAAGGTCCCCTGGGTGAAGCCCTGGTCGGGAATGCGATCGAGCCGTTGCTGCAGCGTGCGCAGCACGGACTGGGCATCGGTTGTCGGCTGCACCCCAAGCAGGTGGAAATGGTCGATCGGCAGTTCCAATCCAGGAGCTTCACTGACAACTGACTGTAAGCAGCTGTGTTTAAGCTGGCTAGTCAGTTTTGGCCGCTCTTGCCGCCACCAGGGGCCATTGGACCCCGTACAGTCGCGAAACGCTCCAGGCCCTTCGGCGATGACGGCTGAATTAACAACGGGAATTGCGGCTCCCCAGGCCGGTGGCCCTGGTGCCAGGGACCAATCCGCCAGTGAGCAAGCCGCCGCCGCCGGCAGCCACGCCGAGCGGCTTTCAGCCCTCTACCCCGCAACCCCTGCCACGGTGACGCGCGAGGAGGGCCTAATGCTCTACCGCGACATGACCCTCGGGCGCCGCTTCGAAGACAAGTGCGCCGAGATGTATTACCGCGGCAAGATGTTTGGTTTCGTGCATCTTTATAACGGCCAGGAAGCGGTGAGCACCGGCGTGATCCGGGCGATGAAATTGCAACACGATTGGTTCTGCAGCACCTATCGCGACCACGTCCATGCCTTGAGTTGCGGCGTGCCGGCTCGGGAGGTTATGAGTGAGCTGTTTGGCAAGGAAACCGGCTGTAGCAAGGGCCGGGGCGGATCCATGCATCTTTTTTCGAAAGAACACCACCTGCTTGGTGGTTATGCCTTCATCGGTGAAGGGATTCCCGTGGCCCTCGGCTCTGCTTTCACCAGTCGCTATAAGCGCGATGCCCTCGGAGATGCCAGCAGCGATGCTGTTACGGCGGCCTTTTTTGGCGATGGCACTTGTAATATTGGCCAGTTTTATGAATGTTTAAACATGGCGGCTCTCTGGAAGCTGCCAATCCTCTTCGTGGTGGAAAACAACAAGTGGGCCATCGGCATGGACCACAACCGGGCCACCAGTGACCCAGAGATATGGCGCAAAGCTGCTGCCTTTGGCATGGCCGGCGAAGAGGTGGACGGCATGGATGTGCTAGCCGTGCGGGCAGCGGCCCAGCGGGCGATTGAGCGGGCCAGGGCGGGAGAGGGTCCCACCGTGCTCGAGTGCCTCACCTATCGCTTCCGGGGCCACTCCCTCGCCGACCCCGATGAGTTGCGGGCTGAGGCCGAGAAGCAGTTCTGGGCCCAGCGCGATCCAATCAAGCAGCTAGCTGGCCACCTGCTCGCTCAGCAACTGGCTAGCGAAGCCGATCTCAAGCAGATCGAAAAGGAGATCGATGCCCATGTGGCCGATTGTGTTGAGTTCGCCCTCGCCGCCCCCGAGCCCGACCCGGCGGAATTGACCCGCTACATCTGGGCTGACGATTGAACGGTTGGGGGGATGGCACTCCAGGACCAGATCCCACAGAGATCAATCCCGGCTTCTTGAGTAGTCCTTAGGGACCCTGGAGGGAGGGGCTTCGGCGGGTGAAGTGGCGCAGTTTGCGCAGGGCCTTGAGTTCCACCTGCCGCACCCGCTCCCGGGAGACCTCGAGGAGTCGGCCAATTTCGGCCAGGGTATGTCGCTCATGGCCTTCTAAGCCAAAACGCATTTCCAGCACCTGGCGCTCCTGCTCCGAAAGCTGGCCCAGCCATTGGCCCAGCTGTTCCAGGTGGATGCCCCGCTCGACCGACTCCAGGGGTTCGCTTTGGCTGGTATCGGCAATTAGGTCGCCCAGGAAGCTGCGATCGTCATCACCGTTGACCGGTGCATCAAGGCTGGAGGTAGTGAGTGACTGGCGCAGCAGCGAATCGAGCTCCTCGATTGGCATGGCCATGGCCTCGGAAATTTCCTGGCGACTGGGCATCGCCCCGAGTTTGTGGGCGAGATCCAGGCTCACCCTGCGAATCGCCGAGAGCCGTTCGGACAGGTGCACCGGCAGCCGGATTGTCCGTGATTGGCAGGCAATCGCCCGGGTCATACTTTGGCGAATCCACCAGAAGGCGTAGGTCGAAAACTTGTAGCCCCGGGTGGGATCGAACTTTTCAACCGCCCGTTCCAGGCCCAGGGAGCCCTCCTGGATCAGGTCGAGCAGTTCGAGGCCTTTACCCTGATATTTCTTGGCAACGCTGACAACAAGGCGAAGGTTTGCCTTCATCATGCGCTCTTTGCAGCGGCGGCCAACCCGAATTAATTTATTTTCCTGATCGCTATAGCCCCCATCCTTGGGGTCCTCCAAGAGCCGCATCATGGTTTGCACCTGATTGCCTAGTTCAATCTCTTCGGCTGGTGTCAGCAAAGGCACACGCCCGATTGTGCCGAGATACCAGCTGATCGGATCACTGCTACGCCGGCGGGGGCCGTCGCTGTCGGGCGGGCCTGAGGCGGTCATGGAGTGGGGAGTAGAAGTTAAACCAACTTGCTACAGAAAAGCGAAATTTGTCTGTGTCTTCATGAATCTTTCAGCATTGCGAGGCATCTGTTGACAGGGGATTTCTCGGCCCCATTGTTGGAGCAGATTGGCTTCATATTTGAGCGGATTGATAAAAGCTTTGCCTTGCAAGCGCTGCCGCTACGGCCATTGGTGTCGCCCCACCGGGGCCACCGCGGCGATGGACTTGGCAGCCAGCTAGGGCATGGTTGAGGGCCGCTGCCGCCAAGAGGGCGCCATCAAGCCGCAGCGTTGCGGTGGCTAGTCCAAGCCGGTTTTCTGCGACAGGTTGGTTGCCAGCTCCAGCTCTTTGCGCACCAACAAACCTCTCCGCAGCAACAGCCCTCTCCGCAGCAACAGCCATGGCCCCGCGGCCGGCCGCATAGCCGGCCAGCACATCGCCCAAGCCGGCCCGGGCTGCGCCTGCACAGGTTTTAACCAGTTGCCAGCTGCGTCCATCGGCTGTGGCGATGACGCTGTGGGCCCCCTTCAACAGCACGGTGGCCGTGGAGGCTTGGGCGGCGGTGGCGGCGGCCTTTAGGGGCGCAAGGCCGGCCAGATCGGGGAATAGGCGGGCAAATTCGGCCCCATGGGGCGTCAGCCAGGTCGGTCCTTGGCGTTGGCGCAGCCATTGGCTGGCGCCCGATTCGAGGCCTTGGCCCAGCTCTGCCAGCCGGTTGAGGCCATCGGCATCGAGCAGTAGGAGCCCCCGGAAGCCCTGCAATCGGTTCCACAGCTGCTGCTGGCTTGGATCTGCCTGGCGCTGGTCGGCCCCCAGGCCAGGACCAAACACCACCGCATCAAATCTCTCCAGGGCCTTGGGCGGTTCCAAGGCGGCCGTATCCAAGAGCACCACATGGGGCTGGCTGGCCCAAAGCCCTGGCGCTCCAGCCGCGGGCACCAGGGCCTTGAGGCTGCCGCAGCCGCTGGCGCTAGCCCCCTGCAGGCAGAGCTGGGCGGCGCCCAGATAGCTGGGGCTGCCGGCTACCACCAGCAGGCGACCGCGCCCGTATTTGCCGGCGGCCGGATCCAGCGACGGCCAGGGGGCCGTGGCCCCATCCGCCGCCCCGAGGGCCAGGGGCTGGCTGGCGGCCAGGGGTGCCAACAGGGCCGTAGGCAAGCCCAGGTCGATCCGCTCCAATTGGCCCACCCAGGCCAGGGCGGCGTCCTGGACCAGACCCTGCTTGAACAGTCCCAGGCAGTAGGTGATGCGGGCCCGGGCGGCGGTGCTGCCGACTAGTCGACCGCTGTCGCTGCAAAGGCCCGTGGGGACATCGATGGCCACCAGGGCCCCTGGCCGCCCCTGGTGGCGCCGCGTCAGCAGGCTGGCCAGGGAGTCGTCGATCGGGCGTTGCTGGCCGACGCCAAAGAGGCCATCGATCCAGAGGGCCCCATCCATGGGATCGGGCTGCCCCTCCAGCACCGGAATCCCTAGCCAGCGGCAGTGGCGGAGGTGGGCGCTTGTCAGCGGTTTGGGGCGCTCAAAAGGGGTCCAGAGGCGTACGGGCACCCCGGCCAGGTGCAGCTCCCGTGCCACCACCAGCCCGTCGCCGCCGTTATGGCCGGGTCCCACCAGTACCAGGGCCGCCGCTGGCGGCGTGGCGAGCAGCCGGCGGGCGATCGCCAGGGCAGCTTTTTCCATCAGGGCCTCCACCGGCAGGCCACTGGTGAACAGCTGGCTCTCCAGCTCGGCCATCTGGGTCCCCGTCACCAGCAGATGGTCGGCATCGGCCGCTGGCCAGGTGGGCCAAGGGCTAGCGGCAACGGGGTCAGGCACGGGGACCTCCAGGGGCTTGGACGTGGCCATTGGGGGGCTGGCCGTAATCGGCCCGGCACAGTTCCATGATGGAATCAAATCTCGTCCTGTCTGCCCTAAGGCGGGCGAACCCCCGTTGTGGCCCGTTTTTCCGCACCCCCCCAGCCCACTGCTCCCGGTGCGGCCCCTGCGGCCACACTGGCCGGGGCGGCGGCGATTGAGCGGCTGCGGGCTTGGCCAGGCGTGCGGCGGGTGGCGGTGGGACTCTCGGGTGGGGTGGACAGTTCCCTGACGGCGGCCTTGCTGGTGGAGGCCGGTTGGCAGGTGGAGGGCCTCACCCTCTGGTTGATGAGTGGGAAGGGCGCCTGCTGCGCCGAGGGGTTGGTGGATGCGGCGGCCATCTGCGACCAGCTGGGGGTTCCCCACCATGTGGTCGATTCCCGGGCCACGTTCCAAACGCAGATCGTCGAGTTTCTGGTGGAGGGCTATGGCGCCGGGGTTACCCCCCTGCCCTGCTCCCGTTGCAACCGGGAGGTGAAGTTTGGGCCGATGCTGGCCTGGGCGGCCGAGGAGCGGGGGATGGGCCGCATCGCCACCGGCCATTACGCCCGGGTACGCCTTAGCGAGGCTGCCGATCCCCTGCCCGTGCCGGGCGACGGCAAGGGCCGCCACCAGCTGCTGCGCGGCCTCGATCAACGCAAGGACCAGAGCTATTTCCTCTACGACCTCCCCCAGGAGATCCTGGGGCGGCTGGTGTTTCCCCTGGGCGAGCTCACCAAGGCCGACACCCGGTTGGAGGCCGCCCGCCACGGCCTGCGCACCGCAGAGAAACCGGAAAGCCAGGACCTCTGCCTGGCCGACCACCACGGGTCCATGAAGGCGTTCCTGGATGCCTACCTGCCGCCCCGCCAGGGCCAGATTGTTTTCAGCGATGGACGGGTGCTGGGCGAACACGACGGCATCGAGCACTTCACGATTGGCCAGCGCCGCGGCCTCGGCGTGGCCTGGAGCGAACCGTTGCATGTGGTTCGCCTTGATGGCGCCATGAACCAGGTGGTAGTGGCTCCCCGGTCCGAGGCTGCCCGTTGCGGAGCCCTCGTTGGCGCCGTCAACTGGCTGTCCATGGCCCCGCCCGAGGCGCCGATCGCCGTGGAGGTGCAGGTGCGCTATCGCAGTGGCCCTGAGCCGGCCACCCTGTTCCCCCTACCTGCCACGGAGGCCGACCGGCAGGCGGGTCGACCCCACCGTTGTCGGCTGGAGTTTGCCGAGGAGCAGTTCTCGATCACCCCGGGCCAGGCAGCCGTGTTTTATGCGGGTGAAGTGGTCCTCGGCGGGGGTCTGATTCAAAAGGACCCCTCTGCGGCCTAGTCGGCTGCCTTGACTTACCAGTAAGGATCGCTGGCCCAGGCCACGATTAGGGGGCCGGCGGGGCTGGGGGGCACCTGGGCGATGCAGGCCCTTTCGATCTCGCCGTTGACCTCGATTTCACAGGCGCCGCAGCTGCCCCCCAGGCAGCCCGTGGGGATGGCCAAGCCTGCCGCCGCTGCCGCTACTAGCCAGTCCTGACCGGGGAGGGCCGTGCTGATCTGGCCGTCGGGCCAGTGGATTGTCACCGGGCCCTGGGATCCCATCCCCGTCATCGCAGCAGCGGCTCCAGGTTCACATGGGCTTCAAACGCATCGGCGAGCCGATCAAGCAGGGCCTCCCGTTGCTGGCTGTGGTGGGGCACCGTTTCCGGTAATGGAGCCAATCCCTTGCGGTGCCTCAGGCCATTGAGCCAGCGGCGGCGCCAGGCCCCACTTTCAAACACCCCATGGAGGTAGGTGCCAGCCACCAGGCCGCCCTGGTCGCCCAAGGGCTGGCACCAGCCCAGATCGGCGGCGGCGGCGATCGGTTGGCAGGCTCCCTGGGCGTCCGGGTCTTGGAGCTGGCTGTGGCCCCGATGCAACTCAAAGCCCTCGAGTTCTAAGGACGGCTCCCCTGCCGGCCAGAGGGCCAGGCTGCGGCGCTGGGTGAGGGCCTTGGTGTCTGTAAACACCGTGTCCAGGGGCAGCAATCCCAGGCCCCGGGCTTGGCCGGCCCTGCCCCCTTCCAGGCCCTGGGGGTCCTGTAGGGATGCTCCCAGCATCTGCAGGCCGCCGCAGATGCCGAACACCTGGCCGCCGCTGAAGCCGTAACGGACCAGCTCCTCCCCCAGGCCACTGGCCTGGAGCGCGGCCAGATCCCGCAAGGTTTGCTTACTCCCCGGCACGATCACCGCATCGGGCTGGCCCAGGGGTTGGCCGGCCTGGAGCCAGCGCAGCTGCACGCTGGGTTCGGCCTCCAGGGGGTCGAGATCGGAAAAATTGCTGAGTGAGGGCAGGCGCAGCACGGCGATCTCGAGCTCGGCGTCCGACTTGCGGCCGCGGCGCTCCAGGAGGTCGAGGGAGTCTTCCGGCGGAAAGAGCTCATCGAGCCAGGGCATTACCCCAAGCACCGGCACACCGGTGTGCTGCTCCAGCCAGGAGCGCCCGGAATCAAAGAGTTCGCGGCGGCCGCGGAAGCGATTGATCAGCAGCCCGCGGATTAGGGGCCGTTCCACTGGCCTCAGGAGGTCGAGGGTGCCTACGAGCTGGGCGAACACCCCGCCCCGCTCGATATCGGCCACCAGTAGGCAGTGGGCCTTCAAGTATTGGGCCAGACGCAGGTTGGTGAGATCCCGAGATTGCAGGTTCACTTCCACCGGGCTGCCGGCCCCCTCGAGCACCAATCGCCCGCCGGGATGGGCCTGCTGCAGGCTTTCGAGGCCAGTGCGAATCGCCGCCCAGCCGGGCTTGAACCAGTCGCGGTAGTAGTGCTCAGCCCGGGCCGTGCCGACGGATTGGCCCAGGTGAATCACCTCGCTGGTGCTGTCGCCCTGGGGTTTGAGCAGCACCGGGTTCATGGTGCAGTTGGGCTCTAGGCCAGCGGCCCAGGCCTGCAGGGCCTGGGAATAGGCCATCTCGCCGCCAGCCTGATCCACCCAGGCGTTGTTGCTCATGTTCTGGCCCTTGAAGGGCAGGGGCGTTTCGCCGCGGCGACGCAGCACCCGGCAGAGGGCAGCGTTCATCAGCGATTTGCCGGCTCCGCTTGAGGTGCCAAGCACCATCAAGGGCCTGGGGAAGGGCGGGCTGCTGGCCATCAGAGCCGGGGCCAGTGGCGTTGCAACCAGCCCCAGAGCCGTTGGCCGGGGTTGGCCCGCGGGATCTCGGCGCTCCAGGGCGCCAGCACCTGCCGGCCAAGGGGGGTGAGCCGCACCCGCTCGGTCAGGCCCTGGCCATCCACCTCCCGCCGCAACACACCCAGCTGGATCAACCAGATCAAGTGGCCCTCCGCCTCGTAGGCGCCCACGGGGCTAAGGCACCATCCGGTGGCCGCTGGGGCCTTGGCCAGGTCATTGCTGCCCAGGGCCCGGGATTCAAGGTGCTTGTAAAAGGCCTGGCGAAAGGGCAGGCAGCGCAGGGCCAGTCGGCCCCGCCGCAGTGCCCGCGGGGTTGTAGATCCGATGCCGTCCTCGCCCACGCCGCCTGCTCGCCTTGCGGGTCATTCTCTTGCCTGGGGGTCCCGATTGCGGCTGGTGGTGGGCCCTGCAGCAGGCTGGAGTCCTTGATCCGCCTGGCGCCATGTTGGTACTCGCTTCCGCCTCCCCAGCCCGGCGCCGGTTGCTGCAGCAGGCGGCCATTCCCCATCGGGTCCAGGTCAGTGGCGTTGATGAGGGGGCCATCACGGCGGCTGATCCCAGCGAGCTGGTGCGGTTGCTGGCCCAGGCCAAGGCCCAGGCGGTGGTGGACACGCTCGAGCCAGGCGCGGGACAAAACGTGCTCGGCTGCGATTCCCTGCTGGTGTTTGCCGGTGAGGTCTTTGGCAAGCCAGCCGATCCCCGGGAGGCCACCCGCCGCTGGCAGCGGATGGCTGGAGGTTGGGGCGAGCTGCATACGGGCCATTGCTTGCTGAAGCCTGCCGGGGCTGGGGTTGGCACCAGGCTTCCCCAAGCAGGGGCGATCCAGCTGGAGACGGTTACCACCCGGGTGCAGTTTGCGGCCCTCACCACAAGCGAGATCGAGGCCTATGTGGCCACGGGGGAACCGTTGCAATGCGCCGGTGGTTTTGCCCTTGCGGGCATGGGCGGCCAGATG
>Ga0310077_100075_pt1 | contig 9541 bp, 8 predicted proteins | sample LakEriER1TotalB5_FD_194434 | JGI IMG/M metagenome (GOLD analysis project Ga0310077, IMG submission 194434) | Enriched freshwater cyanobacterial communities from Lake Erie, Ontario, Canada - ER10.Total.B5 | ecosystem: Environmental > Aquatic > Freshwater > Lake | place: Canada: Ontario | collected...
ACAGAGGCTCGCTATGGAACTGCACTGGCCCAGTGCACGCCTAGAGCCATGGCTTTTGGGCGCATGGGCTGTGGGCTGCGAACTGGCAGCCAGGTTGTTATTTCCAAATTGAGATGTGAGCTACGCGTTATACGGCGCCAGATTCTGGATGGATCGAAGTGGGCCATTGATGAATGTGTGGCCCAGGCTGGATCTGATGTGAAGAATCGATGGCCAGATTACTAAACCAACCAGAGGCAGCGATAACGCTGCCAGGTGTATTACTAAATCTTGCATTTACATTATTAATTTGGGCTGTAGCTAGAAAACAAAAAGTATATTGGGGCATTGCATTCTGTGCAGCAATGGCCACAGGGCTATTAATTAGTGCTTTATTTATAGCGGCTGCACTAGTGAGATCGCAAAACTTCAAAAAGTAAGATTTCGGAAAAATTATTATTAGTTGCAGCTAGATATTGCTTGGCACACGAACAACAGTTTACCTACTAAGCATGGCAATTCCTTCAGATGGGGGCTTATATTCAAATATATTAAATACGCACCTTTTAGTTGCAGAATCACAAGCGGCTAGCCAAGCTAATTGGCAAAAAATACTGCTGGTTCCACTACAAATAAATCCGATACAAGCCCTAAAGGAGCAGCAAACAGGTATCCTAATTTTTTCAACTCTAGTACTGGCTTTTTGGAGTGCAACTATATGGAATAGTTGGCAAATATTACAAAAAAAGATCGCAATTTTCTCGCAAGTACAGCACTACTATTTTTATTGCCAGCTGGCCTGAGTTTCAGCCTCTCAGATCTGCCGTGCAGGTTACGCTGGAAACTTCGATTACGCAACGTAGTCTAAAACTAAGTCGCACCAGGGATCTAAAGGGGTGATTTGCCTTGCATCACTGATGTGTCACTCAGTAAGACCAGTCGATGGATCGGTCAGTTGTGTATAATAGATGGTATTTATAAATTCTAAAATGCTCAAAATATATCTAAAAAAATGTTATACTATTTTTGTTTCTTTTGGTTGTGATCCGATTAAGTTAATTTCAATATTTCGTGGTTATCCCAAGTATTTTGAAAATCTTGGGAAACTGAAGAAGTCAATTAGTCGTAGCAAACTTAATCCTGTTCCTAATTCAGTTAAAAAATTTGGCGCACCTTATCCTATAGTTAATGAATTTTTCTCTTCTGCTGGAACAGCATCTGGGCACTATTTTCATCAGGATCTCTTAATTGCGAATAATATCTACAGGAGCAAACCTGCTTTGCATTTGGACATTGGTAGCAGAATTGACGGATTTATTGCCCATTTGTTGTCATTTGAGCAAAAGACGATCTTGGGTGATGTTAGACCGATAGAAATCAATAATCCAAATATTTCTTTTATTCTTATGGACTTGACGGGCAAATTAGAACAATCTCTTATTGGTAGATATGAGTCAGTAAGTTGTCTTCATGCTATTGAGCACATGGGTCTTGGTAGATATGGTGACCCAGTTAATGCTTCTGGTCACTATCTTGCATTGCATAATCTAACCCAATTGCTGTCTGACAAGGGGACTTTGTACCTTTCTTATCCAACTGGATCAAATAGTAGAATTGAGTACAATGCTCATCGTGTAATTTCTCTGGCCGAAAGTCGCCATATGTTCAATATTAATGGATTAAAAGTTGAGGGGTTCGCTTATGTTGATGACTCGGGCAACCTTTCAAGAGTTGAAAACCCTGACGATATTGATTGGGATTCAAGTTATGGCTTGAGTTATGGATGTGCAATATGGACATTGCAAAAGCAATAGGCTTTGATTGATTTGTGTAATACTGCCGCCCCTAATACCCTTGAGCGGAACGTACACAATGTATGCATCCAAGAGCCACTAACAATAAAGCGCTTCTGCACAGCAAACCGTATAATTTTATTTATAAAGATCTATACCTCGGAAGTTGCGCGAAATCAAGTAATTGCTGAGCGCGAACAATTGTACTCGATTGACGAGCCCAAGCCAATGCATGTTGTTGCATTAATAATTCATCATTATCATTTAAATACTTAATACGCGAATGCAAATCAGTAGCAGAACTATAACTTAAGCAATTAAAGCCATCCACCAGCCCATGGGGCGCACATTTAGGTGGTTTATTATTTAGGTTACGAAAGCAGGGAATCGTGCCGGAAGCGGCGATCTCATAATGGCGCAAACAATCCCAACCAGCTCGGCGAGTGGTAATACCAAATCTTGCGGCGCCAAGATCAGATCTATATGCGGATTCATCAACAAAAAAATGTTCTTTTGATCCAGCAGTAAGCTCAAGCAATTCACTATCAACAATATGGGTTTGGAACATCTGAGTTTTAGCTGGAACTGAATCAAAAATAACAGCAGCTGGAATAGAAAAACTGAGGGGATGCACCTGCAAACGTAAACCCCAGGGTTTACTGCTTCTAGTTAATTCTCTTTTATATAGATGAGTATCCGCTGCTTGCAATAAAACATTGAGACCATTTGCAAAACCAAATTGCCTAAAACGAGTACCACTACGGGGATATAAACGCTCATCGTCGTCTCCATCAAGCAAAAGTAAAGGTTGCCTTGCTAGTAATTCACGCCATTGCATTAGCAATCCCCATTGGCGCCAAAGATTACTGAGCACCACCGCATCAAACCAGCCAGCTTCAAGGCGCCTGTATATCTGGCTGCGATCAATAGCATCTTCCTGTTCGTGCAGCAGGCCATAAAGACTAAAACCTCCACCACGCACTGCAAATTCCGGCGCCACGCTGCTTTTACGCCCACCTTCATACATACATTCCTTACGGGGATAATCAACCAATTCCACCGAAGGCAACTCACGCAATCCATGGAGCAAGCCATCAGCAAGATAATCCTCCCGATCATCGGTAAGGAAAAGAATTCGTAAGATTTGCTTACTCAAAGTGAAAAAACCTACCTGAGATTCGCTTAGGTAGAAAAACAAGAAGTGCTAAAAAGCAAGGCAATAAGCCAACTGTACGTTGGATTTCGATCAAGCCAGGACCCACACCTTGCCAATGGAAATTGAGAGCCTGTTTTATTAAATTCCAAAGTTGAAATTGCATCCGATAAGCGGCCCAGCTAAAACGTTGCGGTTCATCTCGGAGTAAAGGATGATTAATTAAAAAAAGCTGCACAGCTGCTACTTCACGCAACTCATCGCCGCTAAATCGGTTTTTATTTGAAAGTTGCGCGCCATGTGTACGAATTTCTGCAATTGGAAGGCGACTAAGCAGCACTGGGGCTGTCTCAACTGCTCGAATCAACCATTCCCAATCTGCGGCATGGCACCAATCAGATCGAAATACTCCAGCACCACGCCACAAGTGCATAGAAAAAGCCATACCTGTGAGATTACCGTTGATACTGCCATGTTGCAGTAAAAGTGGTACGAATTCTGATGCTGCAATCGTGCGACTATTGGGAGAAAAACGGTTATGGTCTTTTATGCTAGTAGCGGCTATCGGTTTCCCCAACTTATCTATAGATAAATGAGTGCTAAGAATCCATGAAACCCCAGGCCAATCCCGCTTTAATTTTTTTATATTTGAAATTGCATCTGGTAGCAAGCGATCATCACTACAAAGCAAAAGTACCCAGCTGTGAATAGATATGGTATCAAGAGCAGCATTTAAATTTGCAAATAAACCGATATTATGTTTTCGGCGTATCCAATTAGTACGGCAGTCTTTAGCGGGTACAGATTCAATCCAATTGGCAGTGTAATCATCAGAACCATCATCAGTAATTAGCAGTTGCCAATCAGGATCTGATTGGCACTTCAAACTCTGCCAAGCTTCTGCAAGCAGTGCCGCTCGACCATAAACAGGTAGTACAACTGTGATTAACATAACGGTTATGGCAAGGATGCCGAAATCTCAGCATCAAGCCATGAAAGCATCTGGGCTTGTTCAATTTCGAATCCACCTGAACTATTACTGTGTCCGCACCATATATGATGATGCAGGCCAAGGGCTGCTGAAATTAATGCGTAATGTCCATAGATGTCTAGGCTACCGGGCAAAAGCTCCAATACTTTGGTTCCGGGTGTTGCAAAAATTAGGTTAGCTAAAGCTGCACCATGGGGAGCAACCACCCAAGTGGCACTTGCAAAAATGGAAATGCACAGCTCCAGAGGTAATGCTGCAGCATCAATAATAGCGAAACCTCGAATATGCAGAGCATGCTCTAAGCGCAACTCCTGATCTAATTGTCTACGAGAATTCAAGCCCCTACGCAGATAAATACGATCCTTATCAACTATCCGATGGGCACAAGAAATTAATTGCCTGCCTGCGCAACGCAACTTATTTAATCCATTAGGGTCGCATACTAATGACGTGTGGTTTTCAATAAAACAAGCTTCTAGTTGCCTCAATAATATCGGACCATGCTGATAAATGAGCTGGGAATCAGGGAAAAGAGCGGCTGCTAGTGAACCCACTCGTTCCAGCAAAGGCGAAACCGAGTGGGCTTCGATAGAAATACTGCGATCACAGAGCAACATCTCATCGGCCTTATGGCTAACTGGAAGACTTCCCAAGCCGGGCAGCGTTAACCAATGATACCAATTTGGATTGTTAAAACTAGTCAAAACAATGCCAGAGGTATTTCTGCATCTAGGTAAACGCCATGAACGTTGGCTGCCAGGAACTTGCCGCCACGCTTGCTGAATAGAGCCCACAGGTAAACCTGGCAAGAACAAACCAGGCAGCGCCCTACGTTTTAATCGAGTAAGACTGGGCAAATGTTGGTTGGCCGGGTTGCGTTCAGTGAGGATAATATTGTTATATGAAAGAAAACCAGCCTCTAAAATGAGTGGTTGTTTACGGGGATCTTCAACATTTATACGTAAATGGAAACGGCTAAAGGAAGAACGAGGCAGTGGCTGCCAACAGGTATTTAAAGCATCAAAAACACTATTATTTAAATTATTGTTAACAACAAAATCATGGAAATCAAACGTTTCACTACTTACTTGAATTGCAGGAATCAGCTGACGCAGAAGCGAAATACCATGCGCATCAACAAAAAGCAACGACGGCATTTGAGCAAATAAAGTATGTATTTTATATCTCAAGAGTAAAACATTACAGGGGGTTCAGGAGAGGCTGCTATTGCTAGGCGTAGTATCATGGTAATCTTACAAAGATTAACTACAATAACTAAAGTCGTTAAATTTTACAATTTGCAATAAAGAATTATTTGGCTTGCATTTCCGGAGATCGCTACTGTGTGGGCTACTTATTGGGGCTGGGGGCTTTAGTGAATGGATAGTTGCGGGAATGCTGATATGGACATTGTTGCAATTGCGAATCTGGCCAACAAAAATGAACTCACTCTGAAATTTAACTTCACCGTCAGAGATGGGGTGGCTTTAGCTATTGGTACATTAATGTTGATTTACTGGTCTTTCCGGATCCAGTAAAACCGCAATCCCTCATTAGTTTATCTTTGCAAGAAATAGTAAAAGCTACTTATTGGATACTATTTACTCCAGCAAACCTTTACGCAAACATGGTGAATGGTAGTAAAAAAAATTAATGCTTGCTATTGCTATTAGTTTATCCTTATATTCAACTGCAACCCAGGTTGGATAGCTCTTAAGCCAGAGATTTTAGGGCGGTTATGGAAATATTTATAATATTTTAGCGAAGGTCTTGATACGGGCAGCACTGAACTAGGTTATGTGACTTGCGGTGTACTGTTGCTATTATTTCTCCTAAACAAACGGTGGCTAGAATCCGCAATAGTAATAATACTGGGCTATGCCATACAGGCGCAACACCGATCAGACCTCCTTATCTTGGCTTCAATACTAATTAGTTGGATTTGCAGCAACAGAGAATGGTTGAGAAACATATCCCCTAATCTTAAGACAATTATTGTTATGGCAGCGATTTAGCTTTATGCATGTTTACTGCTATGAGCAGCTTTTCAATATTTAATCGATTCGCCAACATATTCACTGCTTGACGCCCTAAAATATACAGTATGGATTGAATAAACTTTATCTTGCCTATACTAATTTAGACGCAACTCCTCCAAGCCAGGTACCAATTGGAATTACATCTAATGGTAAATGGTGGCACAACTTGGCTCTCGACTCGCTCCGCAGTGGGGGATTTGGGGGGGGGCTTCATAGCTTAGCCTGGCTGATAGGGCTGCTCTAAGCTGCCTTGCGTTGGCACCAGTTGAGAGAGTTAGAGGGATTATTAATAGCTCTTGCGAGCATTGGCATTTCATCAACTAGCATACCTATTGAAGTAAGTTCATACGTGCCGATTAGCATAATTTATATAACATTATTATCATTAAATTATTCTCCAGTTGTCAAATCGCAACAGGCCTCTTGATGAAATAATAATAAGAGCCAGGGCTATCGCTGGTAAGCACCAAGCCAGCAGGCCATCGACAGGGATAACAGCAAGTGGTGCAATTAAAAGCAATATAACAGCTATCAAAATATGTTCCTTGCGTACCATAATTTTGTTTGGGTCCCATATTATCAGAGCTAAGAGTGTGAAAAATGCAACCGCGAGATTTAACCATCCATAACCTTCAACCCCTCCAAAAGGCAACCACCAAGTGACCCCAATCGGAGCGACAACAACAAGGACAGAAACTTGCAATATACTCAATTGTTGCAATAATTTGCCTTTAAATGCTTGTTGTTGGAATATCTGGCTTGCACCATTACAAACAGCAGCTAGCAACATTGCTCTTGCTGGCAATATTGCATTGGAGTATTCTAAGCCAAAGATCATTGGCAATATAGTGGAATCTATTAAAATATAAAGCGCAAAAATGGCGAGGCCCGAAAGCGCAACTGCATGTAAACCTTTAAGCAATTGTGAATGAGCATTATCAGATCCATGGGCATTTTCTATGAAAACTATAGGAGCAAGAGAGCCGGGCAACACTCCCACTAGCTGAACAACTAATTGGGCTACTCTTAGAAGTCCAACACTTGCAAGGCCTCTATCAGCTCCTAGGTAGAGGATTGCAGGCCAGAAAATTAATTGCTGAACTAGTGGAACCAGATAGAATGGCAAGCCTGCTCTAAAAAATATTTTTAGGGGCAAAGGTTTACCCTTAGATTCTGGCAGCCGCCTCAAGCTTATAATTGCAGCCAACGCATTAAGACTAGTTGCAATAAATAAGCCAGCCACCAATCCTTTCCAGCCATACGTGATTCCAAAAATTAATGGTAATATAGCTTTAGAAAATGCCACTTGTAAATGGCGTCCAAATACTTGATTGTAATCTCGGCTTGCTAACACAGGCTCCCAGAGCACATCTACATAGGATTCAATAAATAAATAAATAACTATAACAGCAATTAACCATGGGCTAGATCCCAAGGGATAAAGAGATGGGTACAAAAAGGGTACCGCTAAGATTGAAGCAACAGCACTAAATGATGCATTCCAGCCTAAAAATTGCCTTTGGATTCCACCACGCACATTTGGGGGTAGCTTGCAGGCAGTTATCTGATAGTTGTAATCTGTGCCAAAGCGAGCAATACTTGAAAGTGATTGAGCGGAATTCCCCAGCAGAGTGAATCCGCCAATAATATTTATTGGCAGCAAGCGAATGAGCATTATGTTTGCAAATAATCCAATCCCTTTACTAACAATTTGAACAAATATGGAAAATTTAACTGCTTTTTTTATAGAAACCATTACTAGATCCCGAGCAGCCCAGCGAGCTGGTTCAGTTCCACTAGTTCACTGCTGTTGCTTTGGAGATTTTTTAGTTGCAGCTTGCCGCTGCTGGCTTCCGCTGCTCCGATCAGCAAAGCAAAAGGGGCAGCTGATTTGAGCGCTCGTTTCATTTGTTTTGCAAAACCTGCACCGCTGTGATCAAGTTCCACCCGATGGCCCTTTTGGCGTAATTCGCGCGCTGCCTTTATTGCGATAGCTTCTGCTTTTTCGCCTTGGCTTATTACGTATAAATCAGGGGCAGCAGCTGTTGTGCTGCTTTGATTCTGCATCAGTAAAACCAAACGCTCTAAACCCATCGCCCAACCGATGCAGGCAGTATCCGCGCCACCGAGCTGTTCCACTAAACCGTTATATCTACCGCCGCCACATACGGTGGCCTGGGCGCCTAATGCAGCACTAGTTATTTCAAAGGCAGTGTGGCCGTAATAATCAAGGCCGCGCACCAGGCGTGGATTTAATTGGTAGGGGATCTGCAAGGCAATTAACCCCAGCTGCACCTGCTCAAACCGTTCAAGGCTTTCGGGGCATAGGGCAGCTACTAGCTCTGGCGCGGTTTTTAATAATTCCTGGGTGTTTGGATTTTTGGAATCCAAGATCCGTAATGGATTTGTTTGTAAACGTTCTTGGGAATCGGGATCCAGCTGGTTTTGATGTTGCTCTAGCCATTTCACAAGCTGCTTTCGATAATTAAGGCGATCAGCTTTGTTGCCGAGAGAGTTGAGTTCTAATTTGAGCTCCTTTAAACCCAAATCCATTAATAAATCCCAAGCAATCACTATTGCTTCCACATCACTGCGGGGTTCATTAAAACCTAAGAATTCAAGCCCCAGCTGATGGAATTGCCGCATCCTTCCAGCTTGTGGCCGCTCATAGCGAAACATCGCTCCGCTGTACCAAAGCTTTTGCGGGCCTTGGCTTAATAGTCCGTTTTGGATGGCAGCGCGCACTACCCCAGCTGTGCCTTCTGGCCTCAGGGTGCAGCTGCGATCACCACGATCGTTAAACGTATACATCTCCTTACCCACCACATCAGTGGCAGCACCAATACCACGGGCAAATAATTCAGTGGCTTCTAGCAATGGGGTGCGGATTTCAGATACGCATGCTCTACGCATGTGTTCGCGGGCTATCGCCTCTAGCTGCTGCCAGCTATTGATACCGGTTGGCAATTGATCTGCCATTCCCCGCAGGGTTTGCAATTGGCTCACGTGCAATTTGCTCCTGCCTGCTTGCGATCCTGCCGCAATGGCACTGCATCAACTACCAATTGTTGCCGGCTAGGGGCACCGGGAATTGGTTGATTAAGCCAGGCCTGCAGCCTTCTTTCTAATGCCAGCGAAGGTTTTGCGCTAATCGAGCGGGGTTCTCCCAGCAAAGCGCCGCCGGGCATGCGTTCTACCTGTAATTTCACCAGAACTTCAGCGGCTGGCGGAGCAGAGGGCACTACAGGATCTGCACTATCAAGATCAGCCACACTTAAAGGGCAAACAACAGCAAAACCGAGATGTTTTAGAACTTCCGGCACAGCGATTGACGGCGGCAGATAAGACTGCATAACAAATAATAAAGATGGCAAAGCAATGATTGCCGGGCTACTAGTAGTGGGTTTCTTGTTTTTATTCAATTTTTGGATAATAACTTTATCGGATTTTTTATTTAACAAAACTATTGGATTTTGCCCTGCCAATCGAGAGTTTTTATCAATAGATTCAACATCTGCTATTAATGCAACGGCATTATTAGCACTGCGGGCACCCCTCGGACGGAGAGATTCTGCGCCAGATAGGA
>Ga0310077_100076_pt1 | contig 9453 bp, 10 predicted proteins | sample LakEriER1TotalB5_FD_194434 | JGI IMG/M metagenome (GOLD analysis project Ga0310077, IMG submission 194434) | Enriched freshwater cyanobacterial communities from Lake Erie, Ontario, Canada - ER10.Total.B5 | ecosystem: Environmental > Aquatic > Freshwater > Lake | place: Canada: Ontario | collected...
TAGTAGTTCCACGAACTAGGTAGAACGCAAAGGTAACAGCAGGTTGATTACCGTAACCAACACCTTGGTACAAGAAGCCAGATGCAAGACCACCGGAATAATTAAGTGCGCCTAGCTTGCCGGTAATTGTGGTGGCACCAGTATATGTATATGCACCTACGCCACTAGCAACGCCAGTATTCATTGCGCCCGTAGTAGTAATAGAGACAATTTGTCCGCTTACCAGGGATACAGCATTGCCTGATGTGGTGACATCTAGTGTGTATTCTGCTGCGCGATACGCATCATTACGCGTAATTATGATTGCATCAACAACGCCGCCACTGTTGTTGTCTTCACTTTGCGTGGCATCCATGTCCACCAAGATGGAAGGCGCCTGGCCACCTTGCACAAACAAGGTATTCGAGGTGGAGCTACCGACAATTTGCGTCGTCACCCGAACCGTATCAATTAACGGACGGTCAACCAACAAGGGTTGTTTGTTACTTGAGGTAGAGCTGATACCTTATTGAACCCTGCCTTATGCTGTGCTTTAAGCAGGGGCCTCCGAAACACTTCTTTTATTTTACTACTAATTTCCTGGGTTAAACCCTTCCATCATTCCGTAAGCCTGATTAAACCCTGTAGGCATTTTCATTTTAGAGGTGGCAAGTGACTCAGGGTTTCTTTGTAAGTTTAGAAATCGTTGAAACTGGCTGGTTTTATCTTCTGTTTTCGATTCAAACGGGCTAAGTTTATCAAATAACAAACTCATATAAGTTGTCTTGGGTGTACCAGAAAGGTCACCCAGCGAGCCTGGTAATGAGGCAAAGTTAGTGTAGCGAGAGCCGCGAAGAAGTTCATTTACGTCTCCAGGGCTATACGCACTTAGATATTCGGATCGATCACGTAAGCTAGCCATTATAGGAACATGTCAAGAAAATCTTGAGGCAGTGGGGCTTCTTCGTTTGAATATGTCAATAGCTGCTCCGGAGAAAAGAGAGAGCTTTGCGGCTGTATGGTAGCCGGTATCAATTTTTTCATGACACTATTCAATATCATTTGTCCAAAATTATTTCCTTTTTCTACTGATGTAGAAGTTGACGGAGGTGTTGCCGTAGCAGGGGCTCCGGCTGATTGAAATATTTGCAAACCTTTTTTAACTGTTGCTGGATCCTTGTCAAAGTAAAAATTACTTTTACCAGGAACTGGCATGTAGTCGCCTTTCTTTGCACCTACGGAAGGTGCGCGAAATGAGTAGCCGACATTTGGATATTGTGCTCCAACCATTTCAGGGTTGTTTACAATTCCACGCAACCGCTCAAACTCAGCCGCACCTCCTAAAACCTTAGCACCAAAGGCAGGATCACTAAGTTGTTTAGCTGTTATTCCTCTATCTAAGATTGCAGCATATTGACCACGTTGGGTTGCAATATTACGGATATCTTTTCCTCCGTAGCCTCCATGGAGACGGCGCTGAAGTACGTTAGCAGCTACTGCCGCAACATCTTCTCCTTTGCCACCACGATACCCTTCAAGACCAGCAAGCACAGCAAGAGCATTAGTCTCTTCTGGCTTTAGTCCCCAAAGTTCTTGTACGTTTCGTTGTGGCATTTTAATTTGTTCTTCTGCTTTATTCTCCTACCCAATTTGACGCTGCCTGGAGTGCCGGAGAGAATACGGCTTGTAGCGTTACGATAACGCTAAGTTTGGCAATAAGGCGACGTACAAAGTTTGGGCAAAGAATCATGAGACTTTAGCGACAACACTGGCTTCCGTACTCCAAGGAGCAATACCAGTTGGAGCCCACAAGAACTGTAGGCTGGCTTTAGTCTACCAAAGGTTATTTCTTGGGGTTGGCTTGCATGAACTTGGAGAATAGACCAATGTCTACCTTTTTAGGATCAAACTCTGGATAGGTGGATAGCTGATCTGCCATTGTAAGTGCACCAGGAACCTGGAATCCTGATTGCAGTGCTTCCATTGGGAAAGGTGTTGGCGTAACTGAAGGTGGCGGCGTAAACGATAGTTGGGTAGGCAGTTGAAAACCAGTGTTTGCTGCACTGCCTGCAAGGGTATTTTGAATTGCACCAAATCCTGACTGGCCTGGGCGTATCTTAGCTGCAAGTGTTGGATTAGCCTTGGCCCACATAGCCATACCCATATCTTGAGCAGTTTGTGCGGCACCAGGTAATGGTCCAGAAGCTGGATTATAACCTTGTAAAGATTGACGAGCAAGCTCTGCTTGATCCGAGTAGCTAATTGGCAGACTAGGATTTTGTGCAGCTTGTTGAGCAACACTGGAGCGTTCAGCTTGGTAGGCACGTTCTGCTGCGGGATTTCCGTTTTGAAAACCTGAAGGACCTGGAGAATACCTGCCAGCCACTTGTGCACTTTGGGCCAAATCTGCTCCTGTGACAGGTTTATTTGGATCAAAACCAGGGGGATTAAATTGTGTTAGACGTGTGGCCTTGCCTCCAAAAGAAGGCAATGGGTTATTGCCTCCTAAAACGGAATTCAAAAACCTCCCTGGAGCGGAAATGGTTTCTCCAACACGATCTGTAAGTAGTTGGCCTTGTGGAGTTTTGCTAAACCCTTTCCAGGCTGAGCCTGCGTTGTATAACAACCCGCCTAAAACGCTTGCATTGGTTAAACTCTGCAGTAATCCACCCACCTGTCCAACAGGTGTTTGCGTACTCCTGGATGCAGGGCCAGCAAAAGGCGGCGCACTGGGGCGTGCCCCTAACCTATCCATACGAATATCGTAGGGAGTAGGTGCATTCCGACCAAAGGTTACATTAGCCATAATTACCTGTTAAATTGGCGAAGGAACATGCGGGTGCCGACACCTGCGTCGGCTGGGCCAGGGAGTGCCTGGATGAATTCTGCACCAGAACGCTCGTAACGATAACGTGCCTGATACGGATCTTTGTAGTTTGGGACGTAAAGAATGCCGGCTAAACGATTTGTCTCATAGAGATAAATCTCATCCCATACCTTAAGAGCTTCTTTTGCATTACTGGAACGAATCGTACGATCAACGTCGCCAGCAATACTTTCAAGTCTTGTAGAAGGAGATGTTGCAACCTCAGTCTTTTTCTCTGCTGTATCGCAGCGTCCAATTTGAATTACGATCTTGTCATAAAAGTAAGAGTCGGGAATTGTGTTTATAGATTCTTCCAAGCGGGCGTAATCGCCTGCTGGGACGGATACTACAAAATACCCCAGGTGATACCTGACTCTACTTTTGTCAAAATCGCTTAACTGCACTTATGAGATTCTTTGTTCTTTTATTATAAAAGACAACAATCAACTTAAGGACAACATTGACGGATTCAATATCTTGTCTTCATACGGGTTAACACCAGAATTCATAAAGCTAGTCAAAAAATCTTGAGGTTTTTTAGTTGTTAATTTCTGTTCAAGCATTGACCCAATAAGTTGCTCTGTTAGTGTTGGTTGCTTTTCTTGCTGGCCAAAGATTGTAGCAAGAATTTTGTTGGCTGCGTTATCAATAGCATTTTGATCAGTTCCAGTTCCTCCAGTGGTAACCTGGGCGCCTGGCATTACATCTGTAAGTTTGCCTTCAGGGGTTTTGTATCTACCTGTAGCAATCCATTGCACCATATCTGGGCTTGCGTTCCCAGCGCCTTTCAAGCCTAAATGAGTATGGGTACTATGACCTGCATCTCCTGGTCCCAAGACCTCATTAAATACACCAGCTTTTTTTGCGCGATATTTTAGATCGCCAGTAAGGTCTTTCCAAGAACGTATAGGCCCCCCTGGAAACGCAGATGCATAATCTGGTCCCATCCTTGCAACATCAATTGCTTCGCCAGCATAATGCTGAGATCCCGGTGCATGTTTTCCTACCTTGCCGGTACCAAACGCAGGATTCTCTCCTACAGTCCAGCCGTACTTTTGTAGTTGCCTACCAATATCGACAATGTTTACGCCGGCCATATTCGTTTATTTTTAATTTTAAGATGAAAAACCCCCGGTTTCCCAGGGGCTCTTGTAATGTGTCAAACTCGGATTAGGTCTGCCGCCAAAACTGAATCCCAGTCAATTCGCTTGATCTGTTTGAGCTGGTCAAGACTGTTGAATTTCTCCCCCGATAAGGACATCTGGAGATCTTTAATCTCTCTGGCAGTCTTGAGACCAATACCCTTGATGTGATCAGCGATCATCTGGGCGGTTGCAGCATTGACGTTTAACCGTGTATCAGGAGGAAACTTACGAGGTTCTTCTTGAGAAGCTCGATCTTTTACCTGAAGAGTTTGCACCTTCTTGGTTGCAGTCTCATCAGGTGTAAGTTCTGTCTTGTAAGCAGTGTAAAGGCGACCGTCCTGATCTTCGACCATGAACCAATCGCCATTATCCCATTCGCTTACAATCTTGACACGAGCACCGGTTTTACGATGTTGGTAAAGCATAGGAACCAGAAGTTTTGTTATCTGGTTCCAGTGTAACCTAATCAGCTAACAGTGCGACCGGTGAGATAAGCGTCAATATCCTCGTAGCCGGGAGCGTCATCAGGACGGATGTAGCACACTTCGACAACCAGGTAGCCAGCACGGCCAGCCGCGACATCAGCATCAGAGATGTAGATACCACCGGAAGTTGACGTATCGTTAACAGCACCTTTGGCAAATACACCCAGCAGGGTGGAAGCTGTGGCCTTGAAAGATACGTTGGTATTGGTAACACCAGCAGCACCAGTGGCGGTGAGGATGGGGTCAGTACCAAAGGCTTGTACAGTACCAGAGAAGTAGATACCAGCAGCACCATTACTAGCACCTTGTGCAGCAAGGATGTTTGCTTGTACCACGCTTTCGCCAACACCTGAAGCAGCGACGCCGGTAGCAGCAGTTGCAGTACCAGTGTTACGACCAAAGGAAATGATCTGGCCGCTAGGTGCATACACACCAGAAGCAACACGACCATCACCCCAGCCAGAGGCTACGGAGATAGCGGTACGATACACATAAGCGCCTTGGGCGGTGCTACCAGAGATCACCATACCAGTGATGTCGGTACGGGTGTCGTCCTGCCGATAAGGGGAAGGAACAATGACACTCATGTAGGTGCCACTGGCAGTAGCTGAACCAGAAGCCCAGGTCACGGGAACGTAACCACGTTGCTGGAAGTAGCGATAACCAGGGGTTGCCAGCACCGAAGTGGGGCCACCCTTGGAGTAATCGTTAGTACTATCGGCAGTTACGTCGATGTTTTTGTACCAACCATTAAGCGCATTACTCCAGTTACCTGGATAGATTTTTTTAGCAGACAAGTAGGTCATTTATTTCTCCTATGAGATTTGAGGTTTAGGTATAATTATCAGATGTTGCCGTCATCAGAGACGTAGCTGAATGCAGTGGTAACAAAATCCTTGTTGAGGATTTCAAAACCAGCGTACAGTTGCCAGATCAAGATGATAAAGCGGCTGAAGTCATCGTTGTTATTGATGAGCACCTGAGCGTTAGGACCGCCGATACCGACGCCAATAGCTTGAGGGCCGAAGAAATAACCTTGAGCAACTTCTTGGCTGGCAAAGTTGGAGCCAGTGTCAAAAGATGTGCTGATGCTCTTGGTCGGGAAGTTAGTCGACTCGAAGAACTTGACGCCTTCAAACTGCACACCAGTAGGCATTACAGGTTCACCAGCAAGGAAGTAACCTTGGCCGGCCTGAGGACCCTGGAAGAAGCTGGCGTTGTTAGGCATCATGGGGTTACCCATGTACATGCCTTGACCAGGATTACCAGCGTAACGAGCGATCTCACGGAAGTCAGGATCACGACGCAGGTGCATCATGAAGGTAGGATCGCAAATGCAACGATACAGACCATCGGAATAGGTCGGTACGTTACGCTTACGCAGGTCCTTGACGACGTTCAACAGGTCAGTACGAACCTGGAACTGTTGGAGATCAGCGGTGTACTCAGTAGAAGTATAAGTGATAGAGCCGTTAGAGGCTTTAGTCTTATTGGCGGGGAAGTAGTAACCACCTTGAGTGGTGTCAGCTTTACCGTTGGCTTCAGCTTTGGACAGTTCGTCAATGAAGACGCGGTCACGCCAACGACGATAGTCATCAAGCAGCGTCAAGCTACCGATTGACTGGTGGAACATGTTGAGGTTACCTGAGTCCAGCAACATGCGCTGGGCAGTGATCAGGGTCTCGCGGGCAATCTTAAAGGTCGAAGGCTGGGTAGGATCGCCGGGGTCAGCAGGACCGGTGTATTCCTTAAGCACCACCAGGACTTTCTCCTTGGTGATGTTACGGCTATTGGCAGTACCAATAGTTTGGTCGGCAATACGCTCGCGGGCGTCCTTAGTACCAGGGGAACCCCAGAACTTGTAGCGGTCTAGCTGAACGGTTTGACCAGGCTGGCGAGTAAAGTCGTGGACGACCACGGGCTCTACAGCCATCTCAGCAATGTAGGCAGGGTGAGGACGGTAAAGTTCCGCACCAAGAATCTTCGGAAAATCGTTATCAAGAAACACTTTGCTCTATCCTCCAGGATCGCAGAAATTTATCGGGGGAAAGATTTAGACACTTACATGTCTTATCTATCACAAATTTTAGCAGTGGGTAATTTATTATGTTTAAACGTATTGCATAGTAGGCGTCTTATAACGAGCGCCCATTGAATTACTGGAACCATAAGACTCAGGATCCATAGGTGCCTGTTGTTGGAAACCAGGCATTCCCATAGCCTCAAGTCCTGCACCAAGTCCTGCTCCACCTAATCCGGCAAGCGCTGCAGACCCAGGAACTAGGCCTCCCGCCATTACCTTTCCAAGGTTACGTGGTGTAATACGATCAGCAACATTGCCTGCAGCACCAGAAAGGTCTAGCAAGGCATCTGAAACTAGATCATTCTTTGCTCCATAACTAGAACGAGACAGACTATCTTCTGCCCGGCCAAGTAAGTTTTGAGCTTGTTGTGCAAGCTCTGGGCCATACTTGCCGGCCAAGGCAAATTTTCGAGCACCAAGTAAACCAGCGGCGCCGCCAAGGGCACCGCCAATTCCTGCAAGAGCAGCAGAACCTGGATCTTCGCCTTGGGAAAGGGCGTACCCACCAGCCGCTAAACCAGCAATACCGGGCACACCAGTATTAAGACGTAAGCGCATGGCTCACTCCATCACAAACAGTTTGCCGGCGACAACTTGGGGAGCAGCTTGATTCAGCATGCGCCAAGCATTCTGGGGATCACGTGCCATCGTCTCGTTGAAACCGCCCCAGAAATTCTCGGGCTGTTGCATACCAGCGGCAGCAGGAGGTGCAGGGAAATTGCCATAAGCTGCTTGCACTTGTTGCGTGGGATAACCACGTGTCTCAAGTTGAGCTTCGTTTTCATACACGGGATACGGACCTTCGGGACCGAAGAAACGCAGCGTGTAATCGCTGAGAACATCGGGGTTGGTCAGAATCTCGTTATATGCCAGGTTCTCCTGGTGCTCGTTTACAGCAAACTCGGCATAACCTTGGATGTTATTTGCGGCCCGGTTTCCCCACGCCACTGCGCTGTCCAGCATTGCCTCTAGTTGGAGGGCGTACTGGTTTAGCACCGCTGGAGCTTCCACCCCGAACGAGTCCAGCACTAGGCGGCTGTCGTTGCTCAGTTGTAGGTAGTCCGCGATCGCCTCCAAGGAGGGACCCGAGGAGGTTTGGGAATAATTGGGCGAGGAGTCCTGGCTGAGATACGAGGTCGGCGCTACCGATTGTTGCGTAGCTTGGTAGCTGCCCTGACCGTAGTTGGCCGGGGTATACGCTGTCGGTGTCGGCGCTGACTGTTGACCCTGGAACGGGGATTGGACTGGAGCGCTCAGTAGGTTCACTACTTTGTTGAACGCCGACTCCCATGGATTCCCCGCTGTTTCCGCCTGTTGGTATTGGGGGGCGTACTGAGTAGGGGCTGATTGGTAGCTGGGGGCTGCCTGAGGTACCGCTTGGGGGTAGCTCATACCCACTTGATACCCCACTGGAGCCACCTGGTAGCTGGCCTGGGCTGCTTGCGGTGCTGCCACCACGTAGCTGCTCGGGGCGACGGCTGCTGGTGCTTGGCTCGTCTGTGGGATCGATTGGACGATAGCGTCCTGCATAACTCATCTCCTTTTGTAGAGCTTCTAAAGTTCGATACAGATATGGAGTTAAATCCAATCTCGGATCCGCAGCCATCGGTAAATCCGGTGATTGCGGGTGAGGGGTCTGCATCATGCCCCCCACTAGGCCAGCGAACGCTTTGTATGCACTCTGCAATTCTCCAACCATCCTGAACGGGAAACCCGAAAGCATCCCGGCCCTTTCTTCATCTGTTTTAGATGGGAAAAGATATTTCAGTGCTTCAATGCTATCAACACCTAACTCCTGGAGGTTCCTAACCACAATAGAATTGTTAAGTGTATCCTGCGTGGAGTCTTCATACACAGGTCCCATCCAACGCCATAACATTGTTACGTCGCCATCAGGAATCAGTCCAAGCACACCAGGTGGAATCTGTTGTGACTTGAGACATGCCATCATTAAACTTTTAACTTGCTCTTCAAATGCACTACGTGCATCTTCATACATATTTGCTTCTTCAGGAGTAGCGGTCTCTGGTAGTTCCAGGGGCTTTTCAATTCCTGCAGTAGCAGCAAGCGTTTCACGGAACAGGCGTTCCTCTTGGTAAATAATTAATTCAAAGCAACGGCAAATACCATATGTATAAATTGCAGTTGCCTTCTTCTTTGATGTTGCAGATACACGTCCAAACAATGATTTGTATTCTGTTGCAGTTACACCAGCGGAAATTGATAGTTCATCTACACCACCAAGAGCAGTTCTAATTTCTTCTCGATATTGACGAGAGAATGAATTCTGGTCACCAGTAATAGCATCTGGGACAATATAGCCAACTCTATCGTTTGGCTCCAGGTTTGCAATAACGCGTGGCACACGGATTTGGCCATCAACACCACGGCTAACAGGATCTGATTTAAATGTAGAACGACTTAAACCATTGGGACTATTGAACCCAGAGTTTGCTGCAATAGATGGACGCTGTACAACGGAATCACCACCGGATTCCATTAGGTCAGTTTTTGGCCTGGAGGAGAGAAGAGTTGGATTACCAAAGAATTGAATATTCTTACGCATGGTGCGAACCATTTCATCATGCGTACAAATGTGATTAGCAAATGCCTCAAATTCCCCAACACCTTCGTTAGAAAACCCCTTGGGATTATTAAGAATTTCTACGCAAGGAATAAAACCAAGCGTATTTTTAAACGTTTTTGTTTTACCGGATACAGCGTAGTTGGGTTGTTCAAATGAAATCTCACCTTCTGAGTGAGTCTCTTCAATTGTCTTATGTTTGATTGAAAGCCTGATGTAACGCTTGGCACCTTGCCCCATGGAGGCAGGACCTGTTAAGCTCCCTGTTTGGATATCTTGATCAAAGCCAAAACCACGACGTACCTTATAGC
>Ga0310077_100082_pt1 | contig 8887 bp, 9 predicted proteins | sample LakEriER1TotalB5_FD_194434 | JGI IMG/M metagenome (GOLD analysis project Ga0310077, IMG submission 194434) | Enriched freshwater cyanobacterial communities from Lake Erie, Ontario, Canada - ER10.Total.B5 | ecosystem: Environmental > Aquatic > Freshwater > Lake | place: Canada: Ontario | collected...
GCGCTAAGGGGAAGCAGAACTGTCGTGAGTGCCGAGAGCGAGAGTCCCAAGGCCCGGGCGGCACCGCCAAGGGGAACTCGATTGGGCTGGGTTGAAAGAAATGGATTCAACGCGGTTCAGGCAAGGTCGACAAGGTGCTTGGCTTTGCCGTCAGGACAAGGCGATGGGCAACGCTGGAGTGCGCAGAAGCCGGGTTGATTAAGGGGGCGAATCGTTTGAGGGGACCTGGCTAGGGCAACGCAATAAACGACTCAAGAAAAAAAGAAAGGAGAAATTGAGACATTGGGCTCCACAAAACCGCGGAGCAACTTAACTAAGCACAGCATTTTGCTGATGCTGCTCAGCTTGTCGAACAAGTTGCACCAGGAAGCCTATCGAGTGACAGTCACACAGCTGTCCATTTACAACCAGAACTACGCGCCGAGGTTCAGATCAGCGTGGGTCACTGATTTGAGAGCTGCAACTAAGAGAAAAGGCGATCGCCAGTAGCAATCGCTATCGCCGTCAATGATTCGCGTTGCTGATCATTGACTTGACAAGGGGTCAAGCCCTTGCAGCGCAACAGTTTTGCTGAATGAAGCCCATTAGCAGGCCTGCGGCCTGGTCGGCGCCATCCCCAGGGACCGGGCCCCTGCTTGCGGGCTGCAGGGGTTGGTCCAGTTGCCAGTCCCCCGCCAGCAGCTGGTCGCGGCTGAGCAGGCGGTGCTGGCCATGGGCCTGCAGGGCGTTCTCGAGCACGGGCGCTTCGGCAAAACCTTCGCGGCGCACCAGATGCACCCCCAATCCCTGGGAGAGGGCCTCACAAAAGGTGCTGTAGCCCGGCTTGGTCAGCACCCGGGCGCAGACGGGCATGGCATCAAGGGGCCGCAGGCCCTCTGGCAACAGGCAAGCATTGGCGGCCGCCGCGGCCAGCTCCGGATCGGTTACCAAGAACTGGTGCTCTGGCCAGCGGCTGAACAGCTCCGCCGGCAGGGGAAAGCCCATGCCGCCAAAGCCGACGAGCACGGTGCGCTCCCTAGGTGAATCGATCGCTAGGAGGCGGCGAAGGTTGGCGCGATCGAAGCGGGGCCGGCCGGCCGTCAGCCCCACAGGCCAGTGGGGGATCCCCCAGTCCATGGCCATGGCGAAGGGGCACTCGATCACCGCTTCCCCCTGGCGGTAGGCCTGGAGAGCCCGCTCCGCCCAGCCCACGAAGGCCCCCCCCATGGGCCGGTAGATGGAATCCCAGCCAAAGTTGCCAATCCAGATCAAGGGGGCCGCCAGGGCCTGGGCCAGGGCCGCCGCCGCCGGGGCCACATCGCCCAGCACCAGAAGGGGCTCTCCCTGGCCCGCCAGCCAGGCCGCCTCCTGGCTGATCTGAGCGGGCAGCTGGCGCTCCAGGGCCCCTAAGGCCTCCAGGGTGGCGCCGGGATCGGCACCGAGGGCATCGGCCTGCACCACCCCCACATCCCAACGGCAAGCCCGGAGCTCAAACGGGACCGCCCCAAAGGCGCCCCGCAGGGTGGCTGCCGGAAAGGGGGTGGAGAGCACTAGGCGCCAGTCGGGCTGGCGCTGGTGCAGGGCGGTGAGGATCGAGGCCGTGCGGGAAAGGTGGCCATAGCCATGGCCACTGATGCAGGCGACGATCAGCATGGCGCTGGCGCAACGGCCTGCACCTGCGGGGCCGGCTGTTGGTAGAGGCGCTGCTCGTAGAGCAGCTGGCCGCCCGTGCCGTACCAGCGGTGGCTGGCTTGGTGCAACTGGCCATCGCGCAGCACGACCCAGCTGAAGTGGCGCAGGGCCCGGCCCTGGTCATCGTTGCCGTGGCGGGGCACGCAGGCCGTATTGAGGTAGGCGGTGCCGGCCCGATCACGCAAGAAGCTGAGCCGCTCCCCCTGGCCCCGTCTGAGCCGGTGGTGCATGTGACCAAACACCACCAGGGGCAAGGGCCGGTGGCGGCGGATGCGCTCGATCGCGACGGTTAGGTCCTGGTCACCCCAATCGACAGCAGGTTTTTTCCAATCCCGGCCGCAGGGATCGGCGCAGGTGCTGCCCAGACCACTGGGGCCGCAATGGGCCAAGATCACCATCGGCAGGGCCGGATCGGCCGCCAGGGCCGCCGCCGTGATCCGATCCACCGATTCCTGCATGGTCACCGGACCAAACACGGCCAAGGCACCCGGGTTGAGCCTGAAACCGCCACCGGCACTGGCCGGCCGGCCTCCAACCACCGCCAGGCCGGGCGGATCCAGGCAGCGCAAACCCCAGCCGCAATGGCGATCGCCCAACAGGGAGAGCTGGCGTTGCAGGGTGCGGCCACTGGCGTCGCGGCCAGCGTCATGGTTGCCCAGCACACAGGCCATCGGCAGCTTGAGCCGTCCCAACCGGGCCGCGATCAGTTGGTCGCCATCGCTGAGGTCGCCGACCACCATCAGGGCATCGGGCCGAAGCAGGTCGAGGAGCTCCTCATCCAGCCCATCCCATTGGCCGTGCAGGTCTCCAGCAATGGCGATCTGCAGGTCCTGACGCGGGTTCTTACCGCTGTTTGGATCGGCTGATGCCCCAATCACAGCCATCCAAAAAGCCTAGGGTGGATCCACTGTGCATCAGTTGAGGCTTTACTTGGTCTTCGCGGCATCCCAGGCCACAGCTAACGGTGTCCGGGAAGGCCGCCCGGCAATGGCGGAGCTGCCCGATGCGATCGCTGAACTCAAGCGCCAGCGCAACGCTGTGATCCTGGCCCACTACTACCAGGAACCTGCTATTCAGGACATTGCTGACTTCATTGGCGATTCCCTCGAGCTCTCACGCAAAGCCGCGGCCACCGAGGCAGATGTGATCGTGTTCTGCGGCGTGCATTTCATGGCCGAAACGGCCAAGATCCTCAACCCGGGCAAAATCGTATTGCTCCCGGATCTGAACGCCGGCTGCAGCCTGGCCGATGCCTGCCCGGCTGACGCCTTTGCCGCCTTTCGCGCCGCCCATCCCGACCATGTCGTGGTGAGCTACATCAATTGTTCTGCGGCGGTGAAGGCCCAAAGCGACCTGATCTGCACCAGCAGCAACGCGGTGGACCTGATCAACCAGCTGCCCGCTAACCAGCCGATCCTGTTTGCCCCCGACCAGAACCTGGGCCGCTGGGTCCAACGCCAAAGTGGCCGAGACCTGACCCTCTGGCCAGGCAGTTGCCAGGTCCACGAAACCTTCAGCGAGCAGGCCCTGCTCCAACTCCAACTCGATCACCCCGATGCCGAGGTAATTGCCCATCCGGAATGCCAGCAAAACCTCCTCGATCTGGCCGACTTCATCGGCTCGACCAGCAGCCTGCTACGCCACACCGTCGAGAGCCCGGCACCGGCTTTCATCGTGCTGACCGAGCCGGGGATCCTGCACCAGATGGCCCGGGCCCTCCCTGGGAAAAGCTTCCATGCCGTGCCCGGCCAGGACGGTTGCAGCTGCAACACCTGCCCCTACATGCGGCTCAACACCCTGGAGAAACTTTGGGACTGCCTCCAGACCCTGGCCCCCGCCATCGTCCTGGATGAGGAGCTCCGGCTCCGGGCGTTGGCGCCGATCGAGCGCATGCTGGCGATGAGCCGCTGAGCCGGCCCTGGTGTGGGCGTTTTTAAGGCGGCCAGGGCCTGCAGTTTTGATCAGGTCCGCTCCAGCCGGCGCACGATCAGGGTCATCAGCACGAGGGAACCAGCTAGGGCAATCAGCAGGGCAAGGGTCATGGAATTAGGGAAACACAAGCCCGATTCTCGGGGCTGGCTGGCCTGGCCTCAGCCGGCTTCAGCCAGCAACCAATCCGCCATCTCCATGCGCAGGGCGTAGGCCTCCTCAAAGGCTCCCTTGCTTTCAAGAGTGGCCAAGCGCCGTTCCAGCCAGCTCTGCAAGGCTGCGATCTGGTATTTGGACGGACCGGTCGACTGATGGATCGACCGGTGCATCGACTGGTCAATGGGCTGGTCGCCGGGCAACAGCCCCCCATCCAGACAAGGAACCATGGGGACAACCCCGAGTGCAGCCAGCCTGATTTAGCCCTGGCGAACCGGTGGGCAAACGCCTCAAATGTGCCGCACGATTGGCCTGGGGCCCGCTGGCGGTCCAGGCGGCCAGGCGGTTGCTGGCTCGATGATGGGTAGCCCCCGCACCCCTTGCCATGGGTCTCACCCTCTTTGGCGGCCAACGCAGCCGCGCCTCGATGCCCCGCTGGTACCTGGCCGAAAAAGCCATTGCCTACGACTGGCACCTGCTTGACATGGCTGCCAAGGAACACCAGCACGATCCCTTTCTGGCCATCAATCCCTTTGGCAAGGTGCCCGCCCTGATCGACACGGATCCGGCCCTCCCCGGCGGCGAGCTGCGTCTATTTGAAAGTGGCGCGATCTTGCTGTATCTGGCGGAGCGCCATGGCCAGGAGTGCGCCAGCGCCGCAGAGAGGGCCGTGGCCCAGCAGTGGGTGCTGTTTGCCAATGCCACCCTGGCCACGGCCCTGTTCAACCCAAGCCAACGGGAGACGGAATTTCCCCGCCTCATGGGGGTGCTGAACCCATTGCTAGTGCCGGGCGGATCGATCAGCGGTGGCGAGTGGGGCGTGGCCGATTGCGCCATCAATGCCCACCTGGCCTACCTGCCGATTTTCTTTCCCCAGATCGATCTCTCCCCCTGGCCGGCCGTGGAAGCCACGATCCGCCTGACCCAGGAACGCCCCGCCTACCAGCAGGCCATGGCCGTGGGTTAACGGGTTGGGGTGGTCCGGGCTTGGCTATGGGGCTAGCCCCAGCGGCTCCCTTGACGGGAGGGGCCCCTTCGACCAGCGTTGGGCAGCATCTTGGGCCCCGGGTCGTCAGTTCTTGGAGAGTTCCCAGGCCAGGCCCCACCGCCTGAAGCGACCCCAATACCAACGCAAACGCTGGCTCGCGATTGCCATTCCCCTGGGCAGCCTGGTGGCCCTGGTGGCGATTGCGCCGCCCCTACCGCCGCGGCCCTCGCCCAACAGCTTGCAGCAACAGGCCAACCCCCAGGGCAAAGCCTTCCGCTATCTACCTGACAAGGACGTCTTTGCCCTGGACTTTGATCCGCGCAAGGTGCGGATTGGCCTACTCGAGGGCTGGGACCGGGAGCAGGAGGCCTACCGCGATCCCACCGCCCTGGCCTATGTGTCTGGGCCGATGTATGAGCGCCACGTCAATAGCAACGGCAAGGAAACCACCGTGCCATTGGGGGATATCAAGCTGGGCGATCAGGTGTGGCGGGGTACCAACCGCACCGCCGCGCGGCAACGGGCCTATGTGGGCATCCGCCATGACGGCCGTGTGGACTTTGGCTACGGCGAATTAACGCCGAAACGGGCCAGCCTCTATGACACTTTTATCGGCGGACTCCATAGTATTTACAACGACCTAGAGGCTCCGCCAGCGGCCTATAAGGGCGCCTACAGCATCAGCATGGGCCAGCAGATTCGTTATTTTCTGCCCAGGATCCGCATGGTGATTGGCCTGCGCTCCGATGGGCGACTGGAAGTGTTGATGAGCCGCGATGGCCTCACCCTGGAGCAAACCCGGGCCATCGCCCGGGAACGGGGCCTGCTGGCGGCCTACCTGCCCGACCATGCCTCCAAAAGCCGCTTCATCATCCCCGGCATCAAGGGCTTCAATGACGACGATGCCAACTGGATCAGTGGCGGCGCCACCAGTTTTGTGCATGTGCCCTACCTGCTGCGGCTGAGTGAACGCTCCGTGCCCCTGCAGGGCTCCCTGCTCGCCAACCTCTCCCCCCACCTGGAGGAGGCGGGCTGCCCCAACCCCTGGCAGTGCGGCAAAACCCTGGGCAGCCAGATCCTCGATCGGGCCCTGGCGGGCTTCAATCGGTTGATGGAGCAGGGGGTGGAGCCGATTGCCCGCATGATCTGGGCCCCCCAGGGCGGCAGCAAAGGTTCCCAGCGCCCGGCCCAAAGCTCCCCCCTGCGCGAACCGCCGATCACGGCCGATCCCTTCGCCCTGCGCCAGTTGCAGCAAAACAACCAGCCCTCCTCGCCCAGTTCCCTGCCCCTGGCCCCGGACCTGCCGGCGCCGGTCTTGCTGGAGGACGGCCAGACCCTGCCCATGGAGGTGCCGAGCCCGAAGACCCCCTGCCAGGGGGCCGATTGTGCGGGTACCTCCGCCGATGGCCAGGGGAACCAGGAGCGGCCTGGCGAGATCAAGGCTCCCGCCGGCGGCTCCATCGGGCCCCTGGAGCCCCCAGCCGTCCCGGCCGGCGCGCCAAGCAACCAGCTGCCTGCCGCAGCCCCCCTCGTGCCACCGCCGCCGTTATTGCCGCCGCCGCCCCTGCGCTGAGGGACGGATCCCGCTTGACCCCTGCGGGCTCAGCCTGCAGCTGCCAGGGCCCGCACCACATCGCCGCGGGTCAGCACACCCACCAGATTGGCTCCATCAAGCACAAAGAGCCGCTGCACGCTCTTGTCATGCAATTGCTTGGCAGCGGCGGGCAGGCCCAACGCGCTGTTGCAGGTATGGGGCTTTTGGGCCATCACTTCACCGACGCTATTGCCAAGCACCTGGTGGACCTCCTTGTCCCACTGCAGGGGATTGCGCAGGTAGATCACCGCATCGAGCAGCATCACGTAGGGGCCAGGATCAAAGCCGCTTTCGCGCACCATCAAGTCCTGCTCGCTCAGTTCGCCCACCAGGGCGCCACTGGCATCGAGCACGGGCAGGCCACTGAAATGGTGCTCACTCATCAATTGCACCGCTTCCTGCAGGGGCGTGTCCGTGCGCACGCTGATCACCGGCGTTGACATCACATCGGCGACGCGCTGGGCCACAACCATGGATCCGGATCGGTTCCCGCCATTGTGCCCGCAGAAGAGGGGCTCGCTGGCGGCGAGAATTGGGACGATGAGCCGAGCATTGTCATGGCTGAGCTGATTCGCGCCCGCCAGCTCGCCGATGGCCTCACCCTGGGGCGAGCCGTACTCGGTCTGCCCCTGCTGCTAGCCCTGCTGAACGGGGCCGAAGCCCTGGCCTGGCTGCTGTTGCTGCTCGGGGGCCTGAGCGATGCGGCCGATGGCTGGCTAGCCCGGCGCAGCGGCGGTGGTTCGATCTGGGGGGCCAGGCTCGATCCACTCACCGACAAGATCCTGATCAGCGCGCCCCTGCTCTGGCTGGGGGCAACGGGTCTCCTACCCCTTTGGGCCGTATGGCTGCTACTGGCCCGCGAACTCTTGATCTCGGGCTGGCGCGCCGGCCAGGGCAGTGGTGGTCCCGCCTCCAAAGCCGGCAAGGCCAAAACGATCCTGCAATTCGCCTCCTTACTGCTGCTGCTTTGGCCCAACGGCTGGAGCCTGGGCACCAACCCCGCCCTCGGCCTGGTGGAGTGGCTGCACTGGGGCGGGTTCCTGCTGTTCTGGCCCTCGTTGCTGCTGGCCCTCAGCTCGGCCCTGGGCTACCTGCGGGCCGCTTCCTATCCCAGCAATTCCTAAGCCAGCAGGGCCTCGTCGCCACTGAAATCGGGGCTGCCGGGCGGACGCAGGGCGTAGTCGTTGGCATAGGCATCGGCCAGGCTGCGGGCCAGGTCGAAGCGGGGTTCCCAGGCCAGTTCCCGCTGGAGCCGATGGATATCGGTGAGGAAATGGGCCAGGCGCAGGGGGAAGGCCTTGCGGGCCTTGGGATCGAGGCGGGAGGGATCGAAGCTACGGATCTGTACTTCAGCGGGATCCTTGCCACAGGCCACCGCCGCAGCCGCCACCAGGCCCCGGAAGGTGACGCCTTGGGCGCCGCTGCAGTTGTAGATGCGGTTCGCAGCTGCCTCAACGCCGATGCTGGCGACCATGGCGCTGGCCAGGTCATCGACATGGCCCAGCTGGGTGATCGTGGTGCCATCGCCGGGCAGGGGCACGGGCCGGCCATGGACGATGCGATCAAAGAACCAACGCTCCACCGGGTTGTAGTTGCCGGCGCCAATGATGTAGGTGGGCCGAAAACTGGTGAAGGGAATCGCTGCGGCCCGCAACCAGGCCTCCGTTTCCGCCTTGCCGGCATGGCGGCTGGCCGGATCGATCGGGGCATCCTCGCCGAGGGGCCAGAGCTCGCTGTCGGCGTAAATCCCAGCCGAACTCACATAAATGAAGCGGTGACTTGGGGCGCCGGTCTGCTCAATCACGGCCTGGCTATCGGCCAGGTTGCGGCCGGAGCTGTCGATGATCACGTCGAAGCGGCGGCCTGCCAGCAGGCCCAGGCCCTCGGCCGTGGTGCGATCGCCCTGCAGGTGCTCAACCCCCTCCGGCAGGGGCTGGCGGCCGCGCGTGAACAGACTGAGGCTGTGGCCAGCGGCCAGCAGCTGGGCCACCAGGGGCCTGCCGATGAAACGGGTGCCGCCCATCACCAAAATCCGCACCGCGCCAGCCCAAAACTGGCGCCATTCAAACCCGGCTGGCCCCCCAGGCCGGCGGCCAAGATGGCGCCAGCGACCCGACTCCCCCCCACCATGGAGATCATTCCCGCCATTGATTTGTTGGGGGGCCAGTGCGTGCGCCTACACCAGGGCGATTACGACCAGGTGACCCGTTTCAGCGATGACCCGGTAGCCCAGGCCCTGGAGTGGCAACGCCAGGGGGCCAGCCGGCTGCACCTGGTCGATCTCGATGGCGCCCGCAGTGGTGAACCCACCAACGATCGCGTGGTCAAGGCGATCACCTCAGCCCTCTCAATTCCGGTGCAGCTTGGCGGCGGCGTGCGCACGCTTGAGCGGGCCGAGGAGCTGCTGGCCTTTGGCCTCGACCGGGTGATCCTCGGCACCGTGGCCGTGGAGCAGCCCGAGCTGGTGCGCCTGCTGGCCAGCCGCCATCCCGGCCGGATCATCGTGGGCATCGATGCCAAGCAGGGGCGGGTGGCAACCCGGGGCTGGA
>Ga0310077_100100_pt1 | contig 8272 bp, 10 predicted proteins | sample LakEriER1TotalB5_FD_194434 | JGI IMG/M metagenome (GOLD analysis project Ga0310077, IMG submission 194434) | Enriched freshwater cyanobacterial communities from Lake Erie, Ontario, Canada - ER10.Total.B5 | ecosystem: Environmental > Aquatic > Freshwater > Lake | place: Canada: Ontario | collected...
GCTTGATAGAGGGTGTAATAACACAATGCCACTGCTCCAGCACCAATCAAGGTGCCATAAATCCTTTGCAGTGCCAGTCGCCAGCTGTTGCCAACGGTGCCACCAAGGCTTGCAGATACAGCTAATGGACCATAAATTGAATCTGGTAAGCCAAGGGTAATTATTAAACCAGCTGAAAGCCCAATGCTTATGGCCATGCGCAAATCACTACGCAACATTAGGGAGCGTTTTAGTACCATATTGTATCAGCTCGGCAGGCTAATTTGAGGCTATGGATCGTGCAGATTACACGTTTATACTCATCTTGGAGGGCAAGGATTAGTAATGGCGCTAACGTATGTTTTGTTGCTAATTCATAGCCTAATTGCCTGAGTTGCTCACGATTTACTGCATTACTACTAAGCCAGTTCTGCCCAACCAAGCAACCTGCTGGCATTTGGGCTGCCAGTTGAATTAATTGCATACTGTGGTGATTTAGTTGATCCCAAAGCAAGGCTCGTTGGCGCCAATGGCGTCGATGGCTTTTGGGGTGAGCTCGTAGCTCTTCCCCAGCCATGGCAGTGAATTTGCGGCATAGTTGAGAGCATTTTAAGGGCATAAAATCTAGTTCAATATTATTGGATGTTGTTAACCATTGTTTAGTTTGCTCTAGGCGATTAAAAAGTAGATCTTTTAAATTTTTCTCTTGATCTAATAGGTTTCTGGGCCTGTCAATGCGCCAAAATAATATACTTACGATTACTACTGCTAAAACACCAACCAAGGTGTCTAGGGTGCGAGCAAATACGTATCCCCAGCCCATTAATGAGTAATCTTCCACTAAGAATAACATCGAGCAAACTACCACCGCTGAACTCAAACCCGCTTGCCAATTTAATAGTCTTAATAATGGAATTAGCACGAGCATGGAAATGGTTAACCCCCACCAGCCATGGCTAACAGTGTGAACAAATCCGGACACCACACCACCTAATACTGTGCCGAGTACCCTGCCTTTAATGTTGTTAAGTACTTGGGCGTCAGTATCATCCATGCATAGTACTACTGCTAACAATGGATACCACACGTAATTAATATCAGTTGTTGCTAGAGAAAAAGTGCCCGCCAGGAGTGCAGCAAGGCAGAGTTTCAGGATGGAGCGCAAATCTTGCGACAGCATCTTTTTTTACTGATCTCCTCTCATACTTTGACCTCGCAATTCAAGTTCCTCTGTGAGATTTACTTTCTCTTGATTTATTTGGATTTCGCCTTCCAAGCACTCCTGCGGTGGGGCACTTCTAGGCATCTTCTTCAATTTGCGCTTTAAAGATTCATCCATAGCTTGGTCCTTGGAAAAGGTGGACATGGCCTGCCAGTTCAAGTGGTTTAGTATTACAAGAAAGCTTAATGAAATGGCCGTTCCTTCATCAAATGGACTGCGCATCGTTACTGCGCTGCTTTTGTTAGTTGCTGGAGCAGCTTCCATCGTTTTTCCTTTTCTATCTGCTGCGGCAGTAACCCTTGTTTTTGGTGCTGTAGCCGTGGCGGCTGGTATTAGCCAGCTGCTGCGTTTTGGCGCTGCCTCTGATCTGGGTGCAAAGATTTTTCGCCTCTTATCAGCTTTGCTATATGTGGTGGGTGGTATTTATGTTTTACTTTTTCCAGTTGATAGCACCTTCAGCATTACGCTTTTCTTAGGCGCTTTGCTTGTAGTGGAAGGGGTAACGGAACTAGCTGCCGCCGCTGCTGCCGCTGGCCCTGCTCGTAATTTAGTGCTTCTTGATGGGATTATTACTTGCCTGCTTGGGGGCATGGTGCTTGTGGAATGGCCCTCGGATACCGTTTGGGTGATCGGGACCCTGTTTGGGATGGCCTTGTTGTTTTCCGCTTTCCGGATGTTTGCTAGTTCTGGGGGGGAGAGCCCACAAACCAATAGCTGATGTTGTTGTGGTACCCGGGGGTACCTGGCAGCCTTGCCGAAATTAGTGGCTTACCTGCTACTGCGGTTGCCAAGCTGACCATTTGAATTGGGTTGAGATCGGTTTTAATATCGGATCCCACCACAGAGATTAATTGTGGTAAGCGGGCAAGAATTTCAGGAGTTGCAAGTTTTTTTAGCAGAGCTGTAATAACTAATTTTTGGCGTTCCATGCGGCCAATATCGCCCAGTTCATCGTGGCGAAAGCGTATAAACCCCTCAAGATCCTTACCTTTTAAAGTTTGCAAGCCTGGTTCAAGAGCAATATTTAGGTTTTGGCTTGAATCGTTGTAGTACATCGCTTTTGGTACGTTTAGCTCCAGCCCACCAACAGCATCGCCCATTTTCCTAATCGCTCTTAGATTGATTAAAATATGGTGCTGCAGGGGCCTTCCAAGGAGATTTGATACTTCGGTTTCAGTTTCTTGAATCCCCCCGAGTGCAAACAATGCATTTGCTTTTATCTCTCCATGAATTGGAGAATTGATGTAGGTGTCACGGGGAATTTGCATTAAGTGCAATCCCTTTTGGGTGGGATGCAGAGTTGCCATCACATCAGTAAGAACCCCAGAGCTATCGGTGCCCAAAATCAACACATCTTGGGGTGGTTGCAAAAGTAGTTGTTGCATCGCCGCACCTGGATCCAGGCCCCTGATTGCATTAAGAGTTGGTTCGAGCAAAAAAGCACCAAATCCCAGGCCCCCAGCCATAGCAAGGGCAAGACTAAAGATTCCAAGTGGCCGTTTCGCTGGTTGAGCAGCACCTGCTTTAGGCACTTCTTAATCCTCTTTACCCAAATTTAACAAATAAAATCAGCCTTTCCAGCCTGAAAGCTTTGCAGCTGCAGCTGATCTTGCGTAGGCCCTGGCAGCCGGTAAGGCGGGATCAAGCTGCATAGAGCTAAATGGCGGTAGCGATTTGCGCCTTAACCAGGCTCCCCAGCGGAATTCATGAAATGGAATCAAAGGAGCTGCCTCTATTACGCCTTCCTGCTTTAGCTTCCAAACCAGGCTGCGAAAAGGGTCGTCTTGAAGGCCGCTCAAGCTACTTGGCAAGGCAGATAACGGCTGCGGCCCTAACCCGCGGCCGTTGTAAAGATAAAGCCAACCTTTTTGCTGCATAGCCGCTAGCACTTGCTCGGGCTGTTTGCAGCTGAGCTCCAAGGCCACATAGCCCCAAGCTGTGGCGGCTGGATCCAGTTCCAATAAACCGCGCAAACGGTGATGGCGATCCACCATCCAATATTCGCCCAGGCCACTAAGCACCAAGGGCACCGGTTTGTTTTTTAGGTATTTGCGCCGCTTTTCAATGGAATCAGCGGCGAAATCCTCGCGCCTGTGCAGCACTTCTGCGAGTCCCACGCACATTTGGGTGGGATGCAGGCTTGCCACCGCCACTTCTATCAATTGGAGCTCCTTTTTTGGAGCTGGTAGGGGTTCAAAAGGGGGTAGTTGCAAGCTCATTGGTTGTATTCCAAGGTGCAGCGATAACGCAGGTCGTTGCGAACTTGAAAGCTTTCGCAATTAGTACTTGTAACTGTGGCATTGGTAGGGATCTGGCTGCGGGCTCTTTCTTCGGCATTGGCCTGATCCCAAATCGATTCAGCAGTAACGGAATTTGCTAAGCAAGGTGGCATTTGGCAGCCAATTAAGGCGACTAAACCAATAAAAAATTTCCGCGGAAATGGGGCATTCATGAATTTTCGTTGCTGCAGTTTGAAGTAAATAAGTGATTAAGCAAAACCAGTAAAAATCACTGCCATTGTCAGCAAACTCAAACAAACAAGTGGAGGTGGCCATGACATCACGGGCTCCCCTGCCCTGGGTTCTCACCTGGGATGCCAATGGAGAACTGGAAGTGCATGATCAGATGGATTTATTGCTGAGTGAACCGGTTTTGGAAAAAGCCTGTTCAGTGCCCATAAGTCATTTGGGTCTTAGCCCTTGGGCAAGATCCGAAAACGTCGGCTGGCTTCCAGCTTGCAGCTTTCCCGGGCGGGGCTTAAAGATTCCCCACCTTGCAGCCGTTGAATCAAACAGCGACAGGTAAATGCACCCATTCCTTCCGGTGGCGTTTGGCCTGCTTGGGCAAACGCCGTTTGAAAACCCATTAAGCAAAGGCTTTGGATGGCAGTTTCTTCGTTAAAAGGTGCAGCAATTACTGCTCTCGGTGCCGTAGAAATTGTACAAATGCTGATGCAGGCACTTATTAAAATTTTTAGAGCGCCCATAGCTGTGTGGCTTTATACCAATTGATATAAAGCCATCAGAGCTGTTTTGTCTGCTGTGAGGGGGCAGGTGCAAATCAGCCCACTGCTAAACGGCTGATTTGCAGTTCCTTTTGCATTACCTTCACGCGGCTAAGGGTTCGCATTAATTCCGGGGGCATGCCCTTTGGCAGATCGATAGTGCTGTGGTCGTCAAAAATGTTGATACGACCAATTTTTTTACCTTCTAAACCAGTTTCATTGGCAATTGCGCCAACGATGTGTCCGGGTTTGATGCGATCACGCCAGCCAACTTCCACCCGAAACCGTTCCATGTGAGATTCGGGTACGTCTGAGCCACGGCCGCCTCCTGGTGCGCCACGACGTTCGATCCGCTCCCCTCTTTCTGGCCGATCTGGTCTATCGCTACGACCCATGCGGGACACTGAATTTTGAGGTTGCGTAACCACCAACAAAGGTTGATCTCCTTGAGATAAACGTAAAGCTGCAAGAGCTAATTGCTCAGGGGTTGCCTCAGTTTCGCGGCTTAAACGCTGAATTATTTCAGCCATCAAAGCAACTTCTTGTTGTCTTTCGTTAGCTACAGGTTCAGTGAGAAGTTTGGTTAGTTTTTCTTGTAATTGATCCAAACGTTGTTGATTGATTTCTGAATCAGATGGCACTTCCATCGGTTCAATTGCGCAACCCACTGCCCTTTCAAGGCCGTAGAGCAAGCGGCGTTCCCGCGGAGATAGGAATAAAATTGCATCACCCTCACGGCCGGCTCTGCCGGTGCGGCCAATGCGGTGAACATAAGCTTCACTGTCGAATGGAACGTCGTAGTTAACGACAAGGCCAATCCGTTCCACATCAAGTCCGCGGGCTGCCACATCGGTGGCTACAAGCACGTCAACTTTGCCATCTTTGAGGCGTTCAATTGTGCGTTCCCTTAGGGCTTGTGGAATATCACCGTTAAGCACAGCGCAAGCGGTGCCGCAGGCTTCAAGAGCTTCAGCCACTACCACCGTTACTGCTTTGGTGCGGGCAAAAATGATGACGCCACCACGGCCATGGGCTTCTAATACCCGCTGCAGTGCAGGTAGTTTTTGGTGATGGGGAACACTAATAAAACGATGACGAATGCGGCTAGCATCAGCTGGGCGAGTGCGAATTGTGATCTCAGCTGGTTGCTTTTGATGCTGTTGACAAATCCGCCTAATCTCATTTGGCATGGTGGCAGAAAATAACACCACTTGCCGCTTAGTTGGTAGCTGCTCTAGCACCCACTGAACGTCGTCTATGAAGCCCATTCGCAACATTTCATCGGCTTCATCAAGCACTAATGTTTGCAACTTGGAAACATCAAGTGTGCCTTGACGCATGTGATCCATCACCCTGCCTGGGGTGCCTACAATTACATGAACACCGCGGCGTAACTTCTGAATTTGATCGCGGAAATCAGTGCCTCCGTAGAGGGCTAATACATGAACTCCCGGACTGCAAGAGGCATAACGTTGGAAGGCTTCGCTTACTTGAATAGCAAGCTCACGGGTTGGAGCCAGCACCAACACTTGGGGATGACGCGCTTCAATATCAAGCCTGGCCAAAAGCGGCAGGGCAAAAGCTGCGGTTTTGCCGGTACCGGTTTGGGCTTGGCCGATTAAGTCTCTACCCAGCATTAATTCAGGAATTGCCGCCGCCTGAATTGGTGATGGTTCTTGATAGCCGCAGCGTTCTAGGGCTTCAAGCAGATTTGGAGGTAAACCAAATAGTGCAAAACCAGAAGCTGGGGCTGCAACTGATTCAGGGTCCTGAGCTGCTTGTTGCAATTGATCTTCTTCTGCTTTTATTTGTTTTGCAGAAGACTTTTTGGCAACGACTTGTTTTTCAGAAAGTTGATTTTCGGAAGACTGAATTTCAGCTATTAGTTCTGAAATTTTATCAGGATCCTGAGAAGTGTTCTCAGCAGTGGTCTGAGAAGTTGTTTCAATGGAAATTGCGATGTCTGAATCATCAGGATTCAGTTCGCTAGACAGCGGAAATTGAGGCGTGGTTGTCACGGGAGAAAAGGCGAATGTCGCCGCAGGGGGGCCTGAAATTCCTTGCTTCAGGCCGGCAGAACCCACGTTTTGATCTGCCTTGCCCTCACCAGATGGACTTTCAACCTTTCCAATGTATCACCCAACGCTGGAAGGGGCGCGGCCGTAATCATCGGCAAAGCGTTCAATATCGGTTTCGATGAGAAGGCTTCCCCGTTGTATTTCAACAATCAACATCCCTTCAGATCCTGCTTGGGCGCGATGGATAGCTCCGCAGGGCACATCAAATGTGCTGTCAACTTGAGCTTCTAATTGCTGGCCGGCAATAGTTACATAGCCTCCGCCAAGAGCTACATACCAATGTTCGCTGCGATGGCTGTGGCGTTGCAGCGAAATGCGCAGGCCCGGAGCTATCCATAGCCGTTTTATTAAATAACCCTCCCCTGCCGCCAAGGTTTGAAACCAGCCCCAGGGGCGATCCATCCGCGTTATTGCTTGGGGCGCCCCATTATCAGAGGCTGGAAAATCAGCCTCCATCATCGCCAATTGATTCACAGAAACGTTGAGCTATATAAACTTGATTTGCGGTGAGCCCTGGCGGAACTGGAAGATCTTCTTCAAGGGCGCCCGGTCCAATTAACCATTCATCGATTTTTAATTGAGTGCGCATGCAATCTCGATACATCGCTGGGGGCGTGCTTGTTAGTGGTACGCCGATAAAAGGGGGGATCTCCAATGTTTTAAACCAGTGCAACTACAGCATTAGTGCTAACGGGGCTTCGCTGCGGTTTTGTTAAGAAAGTAAATTTGGATCTTCAAGGTAAAGAAGGTCTGCCCTTGCCTGGGCGCGGGTGAGAGCTGTGTATAACAGCTTTGGATCGAGGCCTTCGAGCTCATTAATCACCACGATCACCTGTTTTGCTTGGCTTCCCTGGCTTTTGTGCACCGTAATTGCAAAGGCGGGCTCCACCCCTCCAAGCAACTCCAGCGGAAGGCGTTGGGCCCCATCACCACTGGCGATCACCGCTACTTTTCCGCCGCTAAAATCTGGGCGAATCAGGCCTAAATCACCATTTGATAAGCCTCGTTCGTTGTTATTGCGGTTAATTAATAAAGGTGTTCCGATGGGCCAACTAAAGGGGTTATTTTTATCTAAATCAAGCCAGCGCTCATTTAGCTGATCTACCCCATAGCGACCTTTTCTTCTTGGCGCTAATAGCATGAGTTCCAAAAGTTCATTAAGGGCTTCCTGATCGGATAATTTCTTATTTTCTGCAGCTAATTGTAGTTTTTGCTTATGTTTTCGCAGCCTTTCAATTATTTCTTTAGGCCAGCCAATGCTTAGATTGTGCCAGTTTAAATTCTCTGATCTTGATATATTTATTAATAATTTATGGAATATTTTAGTATCTAGCATTGCTTCTGAAAGCCTGAGCCGTTGTACAAATTGCCCCAAGCTTGTGTGTTCATTAAAGCGATGAGAGCCCTTAAGTTCGATCAAGCATTGCGGCGCTTGCATCGCCAGCATTTTTTGTAAAGGGGCCAAAGCTCCTATGCCTGCAATTGGGGGTAATTGGCCTGGATCCCCAAGCAGCAGCAGCCTTGTATGAGTGGGCAGCGCCGCAAGCAGAGCAGCTAGCAGGGCTGTTTCCACCATTGAAAATTCATCAATCACAACGGTGTGTAGATCCAGTGGTTTCCTCGGGCCGCGGCGAAACTGCCCATCACCACTGGCTTCGAGCCAGCGGTGGATCGTGCCACAGTTAATTCCTTGTGCCAGGGGCGTGAGCGCTTCCCGCAGCCGGGCCGCGGCCTTGCCTGTGGGGGCCATTAAGGCGATAGCTGCGCCGGAGCTTGTTTCTTGTATTAGTTGCTTTACCAGGCTGGTTTTACCGCTTCCCGCACCACCTGTTACAAGCAACCCAGCTTGGCTTTGCAGCCGCTCGCAAAGTTCAGCAAGCACCTCTTGTTGCATGCGGAAACCCTTGAAACTCCAGAGCCGAAATCCTCCATTTGGAGAGTTTTCAAGCACAAATGGCAATGCTTTAAGCGCGGCAATCAGTTCTGGAT
>Ga0310077_100103_pt1 | contig 8138 bp, 9 predicted proteins | sample LakEriER1TotalB5_FD_194434 | JGI IMG/M metagenome (GOLD analysis project Ga0310077, IMG submission 194434) | Enriched freshwater cyanobacterial communities from Lake Erie, Ontario, Canada - ER10.Total.B5 | ecosystem: Environmental > Aquatic > Freshwater > Lake | place: Canada: Ontario | collected...
AACTCTTTTCGTGAAACCGGTGGGGTAGACAGCATCTTGCCGTTAAAAACCACAAGCACCGGCCGGCTTACCGAAGTGTTGGTGCGTGGCCCGCAGGGCGACTTGCGTTTAGGTGCCGCCGAATTACGTTCTCGGCTTGGCTTGCGAAGCACTTTTGTGAGATTTGAGGTATTAGCAGCGCCACCAGCCCCGTTAGAAGCCTTAGGGGATTGGCTCGGCATACCGCTTGGTATGCCTCTTGGTATTTCGCCCACGCCGCGGCTCCTGGCGCTGGGTCGTGGTTACGGCCATGGGGTTGGCATGAGCCAGTGGGGGGCCTATGGCATGGCCCTGCAGGGCCAGGAATTCGCCCAGATTCTGCGCCACTACTACCGCGGCACCCAGCTGGAGCCCTACAGCTCCGTTGATTGGCCTCAGTTGCCGCCTAATCCATGAAATTTGCGGTGCTGGAAACCCCCTTGGCTGTGGCTGAACAAGCTGCTGCTTTGTTGGCTGAGGTGTTGCTTGATCCGTGCCGACCACCTAGTGGATTAGCCACTGGCCGCACGATGGTTGCTGTTTATGGCTGTTTGGTATCACTACTGCAAAGGGCAGGCATCAATAATTTGAGCCATTGGCGCAGTTTCAATCTCGATGAATACGTGGGGTTGGGCCCTGGGGATAAGCGTTCTTTTGCCGCCTATATGAATCTGCATCTAGGGCAGCCGCTCGCAATTCCGCCAACATCAATGCTCTTGCCAAACGGCCTTGCCCCAGATCCCACTCTTGAAGCTGCCCGTTATGGCCAACAGGTGCAAGCCCAAGGTATTGGCCTGCAATTACTGGGCCTAGGTGAAAACGGCCATGTGGGATTTAACGAACCACCCTGTGGTGCCACGGCCCCCTGCCGCTGCGTGTTGCTCAGCGAAGCCACTCGAGCTCAAAATGCCGAAGCCTTTGGAGGCCAATTATTGGCGGTGCCAGAAAGGGCGATCACCTTGGGAATTGCAGATATTTTGGCGGCAGATGAGCTTTTGCTTGTGGTTACAGGGGCAAACAAGAGTGCTGTGCTGCGCCGTTTATTGGAGGAACCAACCCAAGAGGCATTGCCTGCAAGTTGGCTGCAAAACCATCCAAATTGCTTGGTACTAGCCGATCGTGCCGCTGCCAATTTTTAACCGGCGGCATCAAACACCACCCGCGGTTGCAATTCCCCCGTTGAGGTGGGATGTGCTAATCCGGCCAAACTGCCATCAGGCCTAAGCATCGCCACCACATCGCAATTGCGATAATCAACTGCGCTATTGGCGGGAAGCCGTTGGCCGCGACACCAAGCCTGCCATTGCGCGGCATCCAATTTCAATTGCGGCCTTGCACCAAGGGCCAATAGTGGATCAAGCAAGGCTGTGCTGGGCTGCAGCGCCTCAAGCGGGATGGCTTGGCTAAGTTCAAAACCCAAAGCGCTGGTGCGTTGCAATTCAGCAAGGGCCGCTCCACAGCCCAGGCGCTCGCCAAGATCCCGCGCTATTGAACGCACATAGGTGCCGGCAGAACAGCTCAGCTCAATCACCAAGCTGCCTGCAGCAACGTTCCATTGCAGCAGCTTCAGGTGGTGGATGGTTACCAGCCGCGGCGGAATCTGAAGTTGTTCTCCGCGACGTGCCCGTTTGTAGGCCCTTTCCCCATCAATATGCACGGCACTCACGCTCGGGGGCCTTTGCATTTGTTCACCGCAAAAAAGGCTAAGTAGATCCTCCACCTGCTCTTTTTTTAGCAGGGGCCAGGGGGCTTGGTTTAAAACTTCACCGCTTAAATCGTCGCTATCGGTATTTAGCCCCAGCTGAATACGACCCAGATAAGCCTTGGTGCCATCAAGGTAAGGCAGCAACCTGGTGGCGGGCCCAATCGCCAGGGGTAATACCCCTGTTACGGCCGGATCAAGGGTGCCGCCGTGGCCCACCCGGCGAATACCAAGTAACCGGCGGGCAATGGCAACACAGTCGTGGGATGTGCAGCCAGCGGGCTTATTAATCACTAGAAATCCGCAGGAACTGGCAGAGGTCAAGTGCGGGCGAGGAGGGGGCCATTCGCCATGGTTGCACCCTCGTAGGTTGGGGACTTGCGGATTTACGGCCCGGTGCTTGATCACCCAAGCGTTAACGACTTTTTGAAAGATGGCTTTGGCTTGCGCCAACAGCTCTCTAATTTTTTGCAAATTGATATCAGCACCATTGAGCAGCGGCTTCCCCAAAGCACAGCAGCATTGGCAGCTCTCCATCCAGGTGCTTTCTCAGGTAAAGCGGGGGAGCTGGAACTTGAGGTGGAAAGTTTTTATGAAACTGAGGTGGGCGACGGGCATTTGTATGAATTAGCTGCCTGGCATTTAGATAGCTCTGCCTACATTGCCGATACGTTGCGTCTTCAGGCTCTAATTGCCAAAGGGCAACATCTGGATTTTGGCGGTGGAATCGGAAGCCATGCCTTGGCCGCTGCCCAGTTGCCCCAGGTGGATCAGGTATGGATGGTGGATCTCAATGGTAGAAATCGAGATTTTGTATGCGAGCGGGCAAAAGCCCTTGGACTAAGCCATAAGTTGCGCTGCCTGCGCGATTTAAATGCAAAAGAATTGCCGAATAAATTTGATAGTATTGTGTGTTTGGATGTGTTAGAGCATCTAACAGATCCAGCTGAGCAATTGAGAATATTTGCGCAGCGTCTGCAACCAAAGTTTGGGGCTGCATTATTTAATTGGTATTTTTTCAAAGGTTTTAATGGCGAATACCCATTTCATTTTGATTCCCCTGAATTAACGAAGAAATTCTTTGAAGTATTGCAAGAATTGTATCTGGAGCAATTTCATCCATACCTCATTACTACTCGCATATACGGCTTGCGCTAATGCTGCTAAAAATAATAATTTTCAAGAAAATATTGATCTCAGCATTGTTGTTTTCGGTGTCAATTTTAGCTTTGTTAGGCAGTTTTCGCTATCAGCAGCTTCCGGGATTGGCGCAGCAATTAACTGCTTCAAACTTCCGATTGCTGCTGCATTTTGTGCAAGAAGGCGTGTCAGCGGGTCCTGAAAAGCTAAAGGAAATTGCCCTTGTGTCTGGGGTATACGCCAGCTTGATAGCAGTAGCGGCTTATGGCGCTTTGCGCAATGCGATTTGGGGCAAATGGTTGTTTTTGGGAATATTAATTACTAGTTTGCCATTTGAATTTTGGGAAATTTGCGAAAGCTATTCTATTATAAAAATCAGCGTATTAATTTTAACTATTTCTGGATGCTTAATAATTGGACTGGAATTATTTAAACAGCAGCCACGAAAGGTATAACTGTAATACGCTTGCGTTCACGGGTGGAGCGGCGAATGGTTTCAAATTTAACTATTCCATCGATTAGCGCAAACAAGGTGTCGTCTGAACCTTGTCCAACATTTACGCCAGGTAACACAGATGTGCCCCGTTGACGAATCAAAATTGAACCAGCGGTTACTTTCTCGCCGCCATAACGTTTAACGCCAAGCCGTTTGGAATTGGAATCGCGACCGTTACGGGTTGAACCTGTGCCTTTCTTGTGGGCCATGGAGAATGCAGTTGAAGGGTATGTAAATGAAAAATTAAGCTCAACAAACTTTAGACGATGCTTTTCCCGCCCACCGTTATTGACTCAACCATCACTCGGGTGAGCTCTTGGCGATGCCCATTTTTGCGGCGAGTTTTCTTTTTCTTTTGCATTTTATAAACAATTATTTTTGGTCCGCGGCGGTGGGTCATCACCTTCAAGCTCACCTCTGCTTCAGCCACATAAGGCATGCCAAGAGTGGTGCCTTTGCCGTCGTTAACGAGCAATACCTCTTTAAGGGTAATTATTGAATCAACATCAGCAGCTAAGCGATCAATGTCGTAGTAGCGGTTGGGTTGAAGCCAAAATTGTTGGCCCGAGGCCTCAACAATTGCGTATGGGCTGTTGGTCATAGCTGAACTCCGGCATTGGCAAGGCAGATCTTTCGATCATTTGGAAGCCCGGGCGCAATCCCAATTTGGAAACAAACAATAATTCTCCCAGATCGCTTTTGCTTTAGTCAAGATTGAGCTATGGAAGTTTCTGGTTTGGTGATAGGGGCTTTGCTGCAAGATCAGCAGCTGCTGATTGCCTGCGGCCAGGGCTTAGGGGGGGGCAATTACAACCTGAGGAGCCTCTGCGTTAACCCAAGCCGGCTCTTGGCGGAGCTGCAGGGCTGCTGGGACGCTTTGGATGGCTTATTGATTGAACAGGGGGCCATAGATCAGGGCAGTTTCGACCTGTTGCGGGCCCATGGAATGCTGTTGCCAGCAGTGGTGATAGGCGCTGTAACAGGGGAGATTGAGTACCACGAGGCGGAATTGCATCTACAGGCTGATCAGCTGGTGCAATTGCCTTACAGCTTGGACGCGGCCGTTTGCAATTTTCTTGAAAAACGGCTGCTCAAAACCGCCAAGGCAGATTATTTAAGAAACGGTCACTGGCGTTTAACGCAACGGCTGGAGGGGCGGCTCGGTTATCTGGGGGTGTTTTACAAGCGCGATCCAAACTTATTTCTACGTAATCTCAGCGAAGTTGAGCAAAATGAGCTGATCCAGTCTTTAAAACGTAGCTACAGGGATCTCCTGCTTAATTATTTCCGTGATCCGGCTGCTGCTAATCAAGCAATTGAAAGCTTTGTAAATACCGACTTTTTCAGTGATTTGCCAATTACGAAGGCTGTTGAAATACACATGAATCTGATTGATTCTTGGTCTAAGCAGCTAGTTCTAGAAGGGCATCAAAGCGAATTCCTTCAGGATTACCGCCTTGCCTTGCTCGACGTGATGGCTCACCTTTGTGAGATGTACCGCCGTTCCATCCCACCAGAGCCTATGGGCAGCTCCCAGAGCCCAAAGGCCGCGACAAGACTTCAGGAGGAGTTTTTATGAGCCCCCGCAAAACCTACATTCTCAAGCTTTACGTGGCGGGAAACACGCCAAATTCAATGCGGGCCCTAAAAACCCTGCGCAACATTTTAGAAACCGAGTTCCGTGGGGTTTACGCCCTAAAAGTGATCGATGTATTGAAGCAACCACAGCTGGCGGAAGAGGACAAAATTCTGGCAACTCCAACGCTGGCAAAAATTCTGCCTCCCCCGGTGCGGCGGATAATTGGCGATCTATCAGATCGAGAAAAGGTGTTGATTGGCCTAGATCTTCTCTATGAAGAGCTCAGTGACGACGCTGATGGCTATTCCTTTGATGAAGTTTCTGAATAATCTCTTGCAATGAGCAGTTCCCCAATGTTTCAAAGTTCAGCCGAAACCCATCTCAGCCAAGTGCAAAAGCTGGCAACTGGCATTGAAGGCTTCGATGATGTGTGCCACGGCGGCTTGCCGATCGGCCGCTCCACCTTGATCAGCGGCACATCAGGTACTGGTAAAACAGTATTTTCTTTGCATTTTTTATATAACGGCATCAAAGATTTTGATGAACCGGGGATATTTGTAACCTTTGAAGAATCTCCTCTTGATATCTTGCGCAATGCGGCAAGCTTTGGTTGGGATCTTCAATCGATGGTTGATAATGATAAATTATTTATTTTAGATGCCTCTCCGGATCCCGATGGCCAAGATGTGGCGGGAAGTTTTGATTTATCTGGACTGATCGAAAGAATAAATTATGCAATACGAAAATATAAAGCAAAACGTGTTTCAATCGATTCTATTACTGCTGTATTTCAACAATATGACGCAGTTTCGGTTGTGCGACGCGAGATTTTTCGTCTGATCGCGCGGCTCAAAGAGATCGGTGTAACAACCGTAATGACCACCGAAAGAATCGATGAATACGGTCCGATTGCTCGCTATGGAGTTGAGGAATTCGTATCAGATAATGTTGTGATACTGCGCAATGTGCTGGAAGGGGAGCGCCGCAGACGCACCTGTGAAATTCTCAAGCTGCGGGGCACCACTCATATGAAGGGTGAATTTCCTTTCACAATGGGAGTGAATGGCATCAGTATTTTCCCATTAGGGGCGATGCGATTAACTCAGCGCTCCTCCAATGTGCGTATTAGTTCAGGTGTTTTAAAACTAGATGAAATGTGTGGAGGCGGATTCTTTAAGGATTCAATTATTCTGGCCACTGGTGCTACGGGCACAGGTAAAACCCTTTTAGTAAGCAAGTTTCTTGAAAATGCCTGCGCTAATAAAGAGCGCGCAATTCTATTTGCCTACGAGGAATCAAGAGCTCAGCTTATGCGCAATGCAACGAGTTGGGGCATTGATTTTGAGCAGATGGAATCAGATGGTTTGTTGAAAATTATCTGCGCTTATCCGGAATCCACTGGTTTGGAAGATCACTTACAAATTATTAAAACAGAAATCAGTCAATTCAAGCCATCACGAATGGCAATCGATTCCCTATCAGCTCTTGCCCGCGGCATTAACCATAATGCCTTTAGGCAATTTGTTATCGGTGTTACCGGCTACGCAAAGCAGGAGGAAATCGCTGGGTTCTTTACAAATACATCCGAAGAATTTATGGGCAGCCACTCGATTACTGATTCCCATATTTCAACCATTACTGATACGATTTTGCTGCTTCAATATGTTGAAATTCGTGGTGAGATGTCTAGAGCTTTAAACGTATTCAAGATGCGGGGTTCCTGGCACGACAAAGCGATTCGCGAATTTGTAATCACAGGTAATGGACCTGAAATTAAAGATTCTTTTGCAAATTTTGAGCGAATAATAAGCGGCGTACCTCATCGAGTAACCACAGATGAGCGCAGTGAGCTCGCTCGTATTGCCCGTGGTATTGATAGTGAAATGCTGTGAATTAAGCTAAATTTCTATTAGTTTTTGAAAGCATTACCTCATCTCCATCAGATTGCTCAAGAGGAAGTTCAAACCAAAAGGTTGTGCCTGTGCCCAGTTCACTTACGATTCTAGCCTGGGTGCCATGTTTATCAAGAATACCGCGCACAATCGATAAACCCAATCCCGTACCTGCCTCTGTATGAACAGCATTTTCTACCCTAAAAAATCGTTCAAAAACCTGACGACAATCATCTTCACCAATGCCGCTGCCACTATCGGCAATTTCTACTCTGATACGCGGTAAAGGTGAGCTGTTATCTCCTTTCACCACAGGACAAGTATCTGGCCATGGATAAGCCCTCAAATGCACCATTCCCCCCGGTGCTGTGAATTTGAGTGCGTTGCCAACTAAATTATCAAAAACCTGCAACATCATGTCGTAATTTCCCCTCACCCTTGGTAGCCCAACCGCTAAATCTAATTCCAAAGCAACCCCTTTATCTTGAGCATTTAAGCGATAACTGCGCAGGGTTTGCTCGATTGCAGTATCTAATTCCATGGGTTCAAAAGACCAAACCCGATCGGATTCAAGCCTGGAAAGATCAAGCACATCATTAACCAGTCTCGTTAAACGATCTGTTTCGGCGTTAGCAGTAAATAAAAATTCTTGGCGTTGTTCATCATTTAAATCTTCCCACATATCATGTAGCGTTTCTACGTAACTTTTAATATTAAATAGGGGTGTGCGTAATTCATGAGAAACATTACTAATGAAGCGGCTTTGCGCTGCATTTAGTTCCACTTCCCTAGTGAGATCTTGCACCGTAACAGCAATGCCTTTTAACGATTCACCGCTGCCATCGCGCACAGCTTGCAGCACTAATCGCAAGGTGCGTGCCGGTTCACCCATGGCGCATCGCAGTTCTGCATTGTCGCGTTGGCCGCAGAGCATCTGTTCAAGGGGTTCCTGTAATTCCATTGACAGGCTGTCTGGCAGAAGCCGCAGTAGTTCAACATTTTCTAAATTCCTACCCTCCCAGCGGAATAATCGCCGAGCTGTTGGGTTTGAAAGCACTACATTTCCGCTTTTATCGAGCAGTAAAGCGCCATCTGCCATGGTGGCGATTAGAGATTGCTGCTTAATTTGAGCAGCTGTGAGCTCTTCAATATTGGCTGCGTCGTAAGCCTGAAGCCGGGTGGCCATGTTGTTAAAGCCAGTTAGTAGCTCCCCCAATTCCCCCCCCATAGGCAGTGCAATCCGAGTGCCGAATTCGCCTTCGGCCACTGCCCTAACACCCTTTAAGAGCTCTTTTACTGGGCGAGTAATGG
>Ga0310077_100115_pt1 | contig 7770 bp, 12 predicted proteins | sample LakEriER1TotalB5_FD_194434 | JGI IMG/M metagenome (GOLD analysis project Ga0310077, IMG submission 194434) | Enriched freshwater cyanobacterial communities from Lake Erie, Ontario, Canada - ER10.Total.B5 | ecosystem: Environmental > Aquatic > Freshwater > Lake | place: Canada: Ontario | collected...
AACAAAAAGACTAATTTGGTCAAGTCATGGTACATTAAAAAAATAATGGTAGACAAGCAATTATAGAAAATCGTGAGGAGCTGGAGCGGGGATCAGAGCCTATCTTCGTGAGTGACAGTTCGTGCTAAATTAGAAATTATCCGAATCGGGCGATGACTCTATGCCAGAACTTGAATGACTTTTTCAAATGTCTTATTGCTGAGCTTGGAAGAATTTGGCGAGATCAAGGTTGCACAACTGCAATGTATTTAGAATTTGTAGAATATGGTTGACAACTACACATAAAGTGATCCGCATCGGCGAACCAGCATCCTTGACTTCAAGCCACTCAAATTTCCAAGGCTGAAATAGCAGCAGCTTTAGCGGCCATATCACCAAGCTAAATCGGCGAGAATTCATTAATAGCGACTATACATATTGAAGCTCCCAGCACCTTGATATATTTTAGAGGCTACATACGTCTTGCATTGCAGATGTTTAAAAACCTATGCGGTGCAGAGCGAGGAGCCGGAATATGCTGAGCGAAGCCAAAAGTAGAATCGGCTAGGATCATCTTATCAAGGACTCGAATCAGCCTTGCTACGATATCGACAATATATATAAGATAGCGAAGCGTCTGGCCATATTAGAACATCTGGATTGGCCCGCCTACCAGCATTACCCTTGTGAATAGGCAAAGGGCCATATCCGGCCAGCCCAACACCCCTTACACCGTAACCGCTGGCCTGTAGCAAGTAGGTGTTGGTGTGGGGTATGAGCACTAGGCCCCGTAAAAGCTGCGATACCAGCCGGCGAAACGCTCAATTCCCAGCTCCAGCGGTGTTGAGGGCCGAAACCCAACCCAGGCCTCCAGTGCGCTGGTGTCGGCGGCAGTGGCCTCCACATCGCCGGGCTGCATCGGCTCGAGTTGCTGGATCGCTTTGCGGCCAAGTGCTTGCTCTAATAGAGCGATGAAGTGGAGCAGCTGCTCGGGATGGGCGTTGCCGATATTGAACACCCGGTGTGGCGCCCAGCTGGTCGCTGGATCTGGCGCAAAGGCATCGAAGGCGGGATTGGGGGTGGCCGGTTTGTCGACGCAGGCGATCACCCCGGTCACGATGTCGTCGATGTAGGTGAAATCGCGGCGCATGCGGCCCTGGTTGAACACCCGGATCGGCTCCCCCGCCAGGATCGCCTTGGCAAACAACATCGGCGCCATGTCGGGCCGGCCCCAGGGGCCGTACACGGTGAAAAAGCGCAGCCCCGTAGCCGGCAGCCCATACAGGTGGCAGTAGGTGTGGGCCATCAATTCATTGGCTTTCTTAGTGGCCGCGTACAGGCTCACCGGATGGTTCACGGACTGATGTTCCGTGAACGGCAGGTTGGTGTTACCGCCATAAACCGAACTGCTGGAGGCATAGACGAGGTGCTCAACGCCGTGATGCCGGCAGCCTTCGAGGATGTGGCCGAAGCCCACCAGATTGCTCTGGATGTAAGCGACCGGGTTCTCCAGGGAATAGCGAACGCCGGCTTGGGCGGCCAGATGGATTACGCCCCGAGGGCGTACCGCGGCGAACAGCTCCGCAATGGCGGAGCAATCGGCGATGTCGAGCTGGTGAAACAACCAGCTGCTCGGGCTGCCGCTGGCCGCTGCCTGGAGCAGCTGCAGCCGAGCCTGCTTCAGGGCGGGGTCGTAGTAGGTGTTGAGGTTGTCAACGCCGATAACATGTTCGCCGCGGGCTAGGAGCCGCTCGCACACGGCCGCCCCAATGAAGCCTGCAGAGCCGGTGACCAGGATCGTCATGCTTCTGCTCCGTCCCCAATGGTCCAGACCTGCAGCCCCGCCGCTCTGGCAGCGCTGGCATCTGCCTTGGCCCGGGCATCAAACAGCCAGGCCGGCTGGCGCATCACCGCCGCCACTGCCAGCCAATCGATCGCCGCAAACTGTTGCCACTCGGTGAGCAGCACCAGGGCATCTGCGCCGCTCGCCGCCTCCTGCACATCGCTCACCGCGTGCCAGCTCCCCTCGGCTGCGTGCTCAGCACTGGCCGCACCTGCCGGCTGGCCCAGGTCGCGTGCCATCTGTGCCTCGCTCACCTTGGGATCGACGATCGCCAGCTGGGCCCCTTCCTCCAGCAAATCGCGGCAGATGCGGATCGCCGGGGATTCGCGGGTGTCGTTGGTGTTGGACTTAAACGCAAACCCAAGCACTGCCAAGCGCTTACCCGTAACCGTTCCAAACAGCTTGGTCACCACCAGGCGGGCAATGCGGTGCTGCTGCCAGGTGTTGAGCGCCACCACCTGCTCCCAGTAGGCCGCCACCTCCTCGAGGCCGTAGTGGCGGCAGAGATACACCAAGTTGAGAATGTCTTTTTGAAAGCAGCTGCCGCCAAAGCCAGGGCCGGCCTGCAGGAATTTGGAGCCAATGCGGCTGTCCGTGCCAATCGCCTTGGCCACCTCGCGCACATCGGCGCCCGTGGCCTCGCAAAAAGCAGCAATGCTGTTGATCGAGCTGATCCGCTGGGCCAAAAAGGCATTGGCCGTGAGCTTGGAGAGCTCGCTGCTCCACAGGTTCGTGCGCAGGATCTGCCCAGGAGCTACCCAGTGGCCGTAGATCCCAGCCAGAGCTTCTATTGCCTCTGGATCCTCACCACCAATCAGCACACGATCGGGATTCTCCAGATCAGTGATCGCCGTGCCTTCCGCCAGGAATTCGGGGTTGGAAAGCACTGAAAAGGTGGGCCCAGCCCCATTCGATCCCGCTTGGGGGGAAGAAGCACCAAGAATTGCCTGCACAGCTTCCGCGGTGCGCACCGGCAGGGTGCTTTTCTCCACCACGATCGTGTGGCCGCGGGCATGGGTAGCAACTGTGCGGGCAGACGCCTCAATCCAGCGCAGGTCGCTGGCCTGACCGGCTCCAAGCCCCTTGGTTTTGGTGGGGGTGTTCACCGAGAGAAACACCATGTCGGCAGCGGCAATCGCCGCCTCCACACCGGTGGAAAAGTGCAGATTGCGGCCCCGGCAGCGGCCCACCACCGCATCCAGCCCGGGCTCATAGACCGGCAGTTTGGAGAGGTCGGAGTCGTTCCAAGCCGCGATCCGCTCGGCGTTGAGATCAACCACCGTCACCTGGATCTCTGGGCAGCGATCCGCAATCACCGCCATCGTCGGGCCACCCACATAGCCCGCTCCGATACAACAGATGGTGCGGATATTTAGTGGCGCCATGGAACTCACAGTCTCACCTTCTGCTGGCTGAGCCGCAAGCAAAACTCCTTCACGGTGCTGGCTAGACCCACATCTAGTGAGATCCTGGCCCGCCAACCCAAGGCTGCAAGCCGGCTCACATCCAGCTGTTTCTTCGGGGTTCCATCGGGTTTGCTGGCATCCCAGAGGATCTCGCCCTGGAAGCCCGTTGCAGCGGCCACAGCTTCGGCTAGCTCGCGGATCGTCAAATCCACGCCCGTGCCCACATTGAGGAATTGTTGCTCTTCGGGCCCAGGCTGCCAGTTCTCCAGCGCAAAAACGCAGGCCTCGCCCAGATCATCCACATGCAGGAACTCACGCAGGGAGGTGCCGGTGCCCCAACAGGTCAAGCTGGCGTCGCCGCGCTCGGCAGCTTCGTGGAAGCGGCGGATCAGGGCCGGCAACACGTGGCTGTTGGTGGGGTGGTAGTTGTCTCCCGGGCCATACAGATTGGTGGGCAACTGCTGCGCAGAAGGCTTCGCCTACAGGCTGATGACATCAAAGCCGTGCTGCCGGCGCAGCGCCTCACACAGCTTGATACCAGTGATCTTGGCGAGCGCATACCACTCGTTCGTGGGCTCCAGGGGCCCGGTGAGCAGCGCTTCCTCGCGGATCGGCTGCTCGGCGAGCTTCGGGTAGATGCAGCTGCTGCCCAGAAACAGCAGACGCCGTACACCACTGCGCCAGGCCGTTTCGATCACATTGGTCTGGATCTTGAGGTTGTCGAGCAGGAAATCAGCCGGGTAGCTGCTGTTGGCCTGGATGCCGCCCACCTTGGCCGCCGCCAGCACCACCACCGTGGGTTGGTGCTTCTCGAACCAGCTCTGCACGGCGGGGCCGTCTTCCAGATCCAGCTCGGCGCGGCTGGCCGTGACCAAGTTGCTGTAGCCCGCCCGCTGCAGCGCCCGGCAGATGGCGCTCCCCGCCATGCTGCGGTGGCCGGCCACGAAGATGCGGTCGGCGGGAGTGATCAGCGGGGGCATGGCGAAGAGAACCAGTTGAGTGGGAGCGTGATCCTGGGGCCGCAGTCGCCAGGCTGCTCAGCCCAGTCGTTCATCCAACTGGAAGGGCTCTTGGTGGACCAGCGCCACCTTCGACATGGCCGGGTGCAGGGGATTGAGCAGCAGGTTGCGGGCCTGAGGCACCACCACCGAGGGAAGCAGAAGGCCCAGCTGCCCTCCGTCCCGCAGCCAGTCGCCACCAAACACGGCGCTGGCCTGGCCATGGGGGATCGCGTTCCAGCCCGCTGGCAGGGCTTCAGGTTCGGCTTCACTGATAAGGCCCGGCCCAGCAGGCACCTCGTAGGCACTGAGCACCAACGGCGCGATCAACACACCATTGAGATGCACCAGCACCTCCAGAACGGTGATCTCGGGTGTCAGCCCCAAATACACAGCCCGCTGCCCTGATTGGTTCCAGCGCTGGCCATCGCGCGCCGCTCCCTGGCCGGTGAGATCGCCGGCGTAGCGAGCCTTGCTAAGCCGCCAGGCCCGAATCACACCCTCGCTCACACCGGTGCGCCGTGCTCCAGCGCTTGGAGCAGACGCCGCACCTGTCCCGCGCCGATTGCGGTGCGGCAGTGCTGCAGTGGGCTGGCTTGATGCAGCAGAGGGTGGGGGGCCTTCAACCAGGCCTCCGTGCTGGCTGGCTGTTCAAACACGCCATAAGCAAGGCTCAATACCTGCATCAGCCGGTCCAGCCGCTCGGAGGAGACAAGATCCAGTGCCGCCTGCTCGCGGCTGCGGCGGGCCATCGTGGCCTCCGAGAGGGCCAGCAATGGCTCAAGATCCGCCGTCTTGAGGTGCAGGTGCTGGCGCAGGGCCGCCAGCCAGCTGCTGCTCCAGCCCTGCTCAATCGCATCCAAGCGCTGCTGTTCATCCAGGGCGCCGAGCTCGGCGGCTCGCTGCCAGAAAGATTGGCTTAGATCAGCCTCCTGAGACACCTTGTGCGCTGCCTTGTGCGTTGTGGCAGGGATCACAGAAGCCATGAGCTAATCAGTCCAAGCAACGTCATTTGAAGTGATCCTAGCGTCAAATGACATACCCGCTTGCAGCACCAGGAATCCGGCCGTTCCAGCATCGGTTCAGTCAAAACGTTGGTGTCGAGCAGAACGGTCACGCCAGCACTCTCACCACCCTCGGTGCGGATTGAGGGGCAGGCCAGTGCCAGTCACAGATCTAGATCTGGCAGATCGGCTGTGACTCTCATGCGTCCAGCAGTTTGAGCAGCACTGAAGTAGTGACGTGAACGATTCCGTACAAGCTGTACAGAATCCCGAACAGCCGAATCAAGGCCCCGCTTCAGCCGTTGGCGGCTAGCCAGGCGGCCAGATCGGCCGGGCCCTGGAAGTCGAGCAGGGCATCGGCTAGGACTTCCAGCTGCTCCAGCGGTAGGGCCTGGATCTGGGTGGTGGTGGCGCCAGTAAGTGGGCCGCAGCGGCGGTTGAGGAGGCGGAGGGTCACCTTGGCTTCGCCGCGGGCTTCGCCTTCCTGGCGGCCTTCTGCCAGCCAATCCTGTACCGCCCTGGTATGGCGGATCTCTTCTCGGGGGATGCCAGCTATCACCATGATTTGATCGTTCTGGATGAGACAGCCGTGGTGAGTTCAGGAAATCTTTGAACCAGCATAGGCAGTACAACTGTTTTTAAATCAGGGCGACTGGCCAGGATCTGCTGACTGCTAGCTGCCAGTTCGCTCTCGGGCCGCACCGGCAGAGTGAGCAGGTTGAGCAAGGGGTCGAGATTGGGCTGCTGGCTCAGCTCCTCAAGGCTGAACCACACCACCTGTTGTTCCAAAAACACCTGCAGCGCCTTGGTGGGGCCGAGCTTGAGGCGGTTGTGGGGCGTGATCACCAGCACGGCCCAGTGCTCCACCTGGGGCTGCTGCTGCAGGAAGCGATAGGTCTGCGCCGCCAGGCGGTGGTGGAAGCCTGGATCCGGATGCATCTGCACCTCCAGCAGCACCACGGGAAACTCGGGGCTGCCGGTTTCGGCGCAGCCAGTGCTTTGGCGCGGCCACAAAACACCATCGAGGCGGTGGCTGAGCTCTTTGATCTCGAGCGCTCATAGCCGCAAGGCTTCTGCGAAGCAGTAGCGATAGAGCCGATCGCCGGGGGCGCCGGGGTCGAGGCCCAGCGGGTTGTCAGCGGCGGCTGAGCCGGGCAGGAGGGCGCGGATCAGGTCGGGGGCGCTCTGGAAAACCCGGTAGTACCAGCGGTCGGTGTTCACTGGCTGCGGGCGCTTGCTGGCGAAAAGGTAGCCGCGGGTTAGGGCTGCAGCCCGTGCGGGACCTGCTGGCGCCGCGTGTTGCTGGCAGCAGGAGGCTGAGTGGTTTGTTCGGGCTGGGGCGCCTGGCGGCTCAGGGGGGAGTCAACCGCCATCACCATTTGGGCGCTTCTCTGAATCTGTACAGCTGTACAGACTCCTGCACAGCTGCAAATCAGAGGGGGCGCCTGTGATGGTGCCGCTGCGGTGGTTGAGTTGGCGGAAGGTGACCAGTCCCTGGGTTGCAGCAATCGCGGCGATCTGTCCATCAGCAAAGGCAGGCCGCAATCCACGTGCCTCAAGGCGAGCGCGCTGTTCGCCATGCCAGAGCGCCGCAGCACTGTCGTAAGGCAGCACAGGCAGGCCGCTTGAGAGCAGGTTCTGCAGATAACTGCGGAAGCGCTCTTTTCTGCGGCCGTTGGCCAAGCGCTGCAAGACCGGCCGAACACCATTGTCCGATGGCCTCTTACAGGCTCTGCGGATGGTTCACCGCTCAGCGTCCGCGAGACAACCAAGGGAAGCAGCTGCCTTGGCTAATTGTTTGTCTGCTGTAATTAAAAGTGCGTCATGTTTTAGCGCCAGAGCAAGGAAACTAGCGTCATACACACTTAAAGAGAGGGCCATAGCCTGCTCAAGCGCTGCTACAGCCAGTTCGCTGGCGCTAGTGGGCCGGAGCGGCAGCTGCAGCAGATCCGTAAGGAGAGCACGGCATTCATCCAAGCTGAGCAGCTGGCGCTGCACCTGCTTCAAGAGCACAGAAGCGCACTCAAGCAGGCAGAGATCGGGAATCAGCAGCAAGGCATCGCCACTGCACCCCCGTTGCATGGCGAGCTCCAATGAGGAGGGCAATGGACCATCGGCCAGATAAAGCCTCAGCAGGGCAGAGGTATCAAGTACAAAAGAATGGGGTTGGGTCTGTGCTGATGCGGTCATCGCTTCAGCGGCTGCGTTCGGCCTGAATGTCAGCAGCTAGATCAGGGAAATGGCGCCCAGCCAGCAGCGAACGCCATCGCTGGGCCCGGTCCAACCCACCCACCTGGGCGTAGCGCACCTCCCGTTCAATTAGGAGCCGCACCTGCTCCTGCATGCTGCGGTGGTTATTGCTGGCGAGCTGCCGCAGGCCCTCATAGGTCTGATCCGACAACCCTCGCAAGCTGAGTGATGGCATTTTACTTCGCATCAACTGATCTCATTATGCCGTCAGACAACACGTTGGTGTTGAGCAGAACGGTCACGCCAGCTCTTGACAGCCTCCTCTCCGGGGAAACCCGATGCCACGGGCC
>Ga0310077_100118_pt1 | contig 7640 bp, 5 predicted proteins | sample LakEriER1TotalB5_FD_194434 | JGI IMG/M metagenome (GOLD analysis project Ga0310077, IMG submission 194434) | Enriched freshwater cyanobacterial communities from Lake Erie, Ontario, Canada - ER10.Total.B5 | ecosystem: Environmental > Aquatic > Freshwater > Lake | place: Canada: Ontario | collected...
GAGCAGTTCTTCGCCGGCGCCCAGCACCTTGAGGCCCACCAGGGCATCGCCATCGCGGCGGAACTTGATCGCCCGCAGACCCATGCCGGCGCGGCGCTGCAGGCGGAACTGGCTAACGGGAACCCGCTTGCCCAGGCCACTGGCGGAGGCCACCAACACCCAGGGCCCCTCACTGGCGGCGGTCTCCTCGAGCCCTTCGGCGTCGAGATCCGCTTCACCATCAAGTTCGCCATCGGCGGAGCTGGCCACCAGGTCGGCGAGTTCGGCCGGCAACACATCCATGCTCACCAGCGAATCGCCGGGCCGCAGGTTCATGGCCCGCACGCCGCGGGCGGTCCGGCCTAGGGGCCGCAACTCCTCATCGCTGAGGCGGAAGTGGATGGTCATGCCCTTGGTCGAGCCGATCAAGACGCTGTCGCCGGGGAGGGCCTGGCGCACCCAGCAGAGGGCATCGCCATCTTCCAGGGCAATGGCAATCAGGCCATTGGAGCGGATATTGGCAAAGGCGGATAAACGGGTGCGCTTGATATAACCGCCGCTGGTGAGCATCACCAGTTGTTCGTGTTCCTCAAAGCCGCCCACCGCCAGCAGGGAGGTGATCAGTTCTTCGCGGGGAATCGGCAGTAGCTGCACGATCGGCGTGCCCTTGGCGGCGCGGCTGCAGATCGGCACCCGGTAGGCCGGCACGGAATAGACCACGCCGCGGTCGCTGAATAGCAACAGGGAGTCGTGGTCGTTGCAGCTGATGAATAGCTTGACGCCCTCTTCGCCCTGGCTCTTGGTGCCCGCCTTGCCGCGGGTGCCGCGGCTGGTGGCCTCAAATTCGCTCACCGGCATGCGCTTGAGATAGCCAGTCTCGGTGAGCAACACCACCGAGCGTTCATTGGCGATCAGGTCGATGTCTTCGAGGCCACCTTCTAGGTCGAGGATCTCGGTGCGGCGCGGCGAGTCGTAACGGGTGCGCAGGGCGTGAAGCTCGTCCTGAATGATGCCCAGTACCCGTTCGCGCCGGCCCAAAATATCTTTGTAGTCGGCAATCTTGGTGACAAGATCCTCATGCTCCAGCCGGATCTTGTCGGCCTCGAGGGCCGTGAGCCGGCGCAGTTGCATCTGCAGGATGGCGTCGGCCTGCACTTCGCTGAGGCCATGGCGCTCCTGCAGTTGTATGCGGGCCGTGGCGGCGTCGGCGGCAGCCCGGATCAGGGCAATGATCGGATCAAGCTGTTCGAGGGCGCGCAACAGGCCCAGGAGCAGGTGGTCGCGCTCTTCGGCCTTGCGCAGCAGGTAACGGGTGCGCCGCTCGATCGTTTCGATGCGGAAGTCGAGGAACACCTCGAGCATCTTGCGCAGGGTGAGCAGGATCGGCTCCCCGTTGACCAGCGCCAGCATGTAGGCGCTGAAATTATTCTGTAGGGGGGTGAGTTTAAACAGGTTGTTGAGCACAACCTGGGGATAGGCATCGCGGCGCAGTTCGATCACGATGCGCATGCCATCGCGGTCGCTTTCGTCGCGAATGTCGGCAATGCCTTCGAGTTTCTTGTCGTTGACCAGTTCGGCGATGCGCTCGATTAGGGCCGCCTTGTTGGTCTGGTAGGGCAGTTCGGTGATGATGACGGCATCACGATCAGGGCGCCCCTTGCCCTCCACGGTTTCAATCGACGCCACGCCGCGCATCGTCACCGAGCCCCGGCCGGTGGTGTAGGCCTCGCGGATGCCGCGCCGACCCAGGATTTGGCCGCCAGTGGGGAAGTCGGGGCCGGGGATGATCGCCAGCAGCTGGCGCTCTTCCAGCTCCGGATTGGCGATCAGGGCCAGCAGGCCATCGATCAGTTCGGTGAGGTTGTGGGGCGGGATGTTGGTGGCCATCCCCACGGCGATGCCCGAGGAGCCATTCAGCAGCAGGTGGGGCACCCGCGCCGGCATCACGGTGGGCTCCTGCTGGGAACCATCGAAGTTGTCGATGAAATCGACGGTTTCGGCCTCGATGTCCTCCAGCAGGCTGTCGGTGGTGAGGGCCTGCAGGCGCGATTCGGTGTACCGCATCGCCGCCGGGGGGTCGTTGTCGACCGAGCCGAAGTTGCCGTGACCATCGATCAGCGGCATGCGCATCGAGAAGTCCTGGGCCATGCGCACCAGGGCGTCGTACACCGCCGTGTCGCCGTGGGGGTGGTACTTGCCCAGCACTTCACCAACGACCCTGGCGCATTTTCGGTAGGGCCGATCGCTGGTCAGGCCCAGCTCGTACATCGCATACAGGATGCGGCGATGCACCGGTTTGAGGCCATCGCGGGCATCGGGCAGGGCCCGGCCCACGATCACGCTCATCGCATACTCCAAGTAGGAGCGCGACATTTCGATGCGCAGGTCGGTCTGGATGATCCGCCCGTCGGATTCGCCGGGACCGGTTGGATCCGCCATTAATGACCACCTCTATTAGCCCTACTTTATCGACTCTTGCGCCCATGGCTCTCCAGCCCCGTAGCGAGGCAGACCTGCGGGACCGCCAGGGCCGCGGCCAGTTACGCGTCAGCACCGCCTTGGCCTTCCGCCAACAGGTGGCTGCCGCAGGTTTGGAGGCGGCCTACGCCGCCACCGACGTGGTGGTGGCCAGCAATGCCGAGTTCACCGACCAGGCCAGCCTGGTGCTGAACTTGGGCCCCAGTGATCCGCCGATCCGCATTCGCCGCTTCCAGCTCGATGGGGTTGGCGGCTGGGGTGGCCACGGCAGCACCGACCTGGTGCTGCCGATCGGCGGCGGTCTGGTGGAACCGCTCCGTCGCGGCGGCGCCCAGGTGCTTACGGCCCTGCTGGCCGGTCAGGAGCTGGATCTGAGCGCCAGGGGCGATGCCACCGCCCTGCACCCGCGCCGGGAGCTGGATAGCCGGCTAGACCTCGATCGCATCGGCAGTGGCCGGTTGCTGCTGCACCGGGGCATCGTCGAAAACGGCCTGGTGGCGGTCAGCAGCGCCGAGGGCCTCACCCCCAGCCCCTATGGCCCCCTGCTCGGTCCCTACGGCACGGCCCTGTACAGCTGCTCCGGGGCGGCCAGCATCGGCCTGGCCATGCCGGGGCTAGCCCTGCTGGGCCCGGGCTCCCCCGTGCTGGTGGCGGGCGCCCTGGGCTGGGTTAGCGGCCCGGGTAGCGGCCACCAGCCCCAGCCGCGCCGCCTGGCCAGTGGCCACGCCCGCAGCCCCGGGGCCGTCGCCGCCCTGACGGTGGAGTTGCACGGCCTCAGGTCCGAGTGGCTGCGGGCCTGCTTCTTTGAGGGCCACGGCAGTGCCCTCCTGGTGGCGATCGCGGCGCCGATTCCCCTGATCAACCTGGCCGTGGCCCGCCAGGCTGCTGCGCTGGATCAGGCCCTGGAGGCCCCGGTGCTGGATTTTTCAATCCCGCGCCGCATCCGTCCCAGCTTCGGGGCCGTGCCCTACAGCCAGCTGCTGGCCGGTCAGATAGTGGTGGATGGCCATGGGGTGGCCTGCGCACCGGCCCACAGCCCCCGGCTGGCGGCCTCGATCGCCGAGGAGCTGGTCAGCCAGCTGCAGGAGGGCCGCTTCCCCCTGCGCCTGCCCCTGGTGCCCCTCCCCAACCGCCCGGCCCTGGTGCCCCTGGAGGCCTAGGCGCCGGCCTGTAAGCCCACTCCCAGCCAGGGGACCATCAAGAAAGCGGAATCAGGCCGGTAGCTCCTGGGAAAACAGCCGTAAAGTCCCTGCTGCCTCCGTTTTGCTCCGGATCCATGGCCGACGCGTCCGCCCTGCCGACCGACGACGATCAGCAGCCAGGCCCAACGGGCGCGTCCCTGGAGTCGCCCCTGGCCGAGGGCGAGGCCCCTGACCTGGCCTCCCTAGACCCGTCAGAGCCCGAAGCCAAGCCGGCCGAACCCAGCCCGGAATTGACCCTCGACGTGGCGCAGGCCGTGCCAGCCGCCCAGCTTGACGAAGCCGATGGGGCCGCAGAGCCTGCTAGCGAGCCTGCGGCAGCGGCACCTGAACCGGCGCCTTTGCCAGAGCCAGAGGTTGGGCCACTCACCCCGCCACCGGTGGCCACAGTGCCCACGGTGCCCACGGTGGCTACCACCATTGACCTCCCGGCCCGGGGGGGCAGCGCCGGCGCCAGCCCCACGGCTGAGGGCGGTGAATGGGCCCTGTTGCTCAGCAAGCTGCAGGCCTGGCTGGCGACAGGCCAGCTGCAGGCACAGCTGCAAGCCGCCCGCACGCCCTTCACCCTGGTGGCCGGGCTGATCGCCGTGCTGGTGGTGCTTCAGATCTATGGCGCCCTGCTCGCCGTGATCGATAGCTTCCCCCTAGCCCCCGGCCTGCTGGAACTGGTGGGACTGATCGGCTTGGTCCGCTTTGCCCTGGTCAAGCTGGTGCGCAGCCAGGAGCGTCGGGCCCTGATCGAGGGCCTGCAACAGCGCTGGAAAGCTTTCCAGGGCAAGGCCTGAGCCAGGTCGGCTGGGCCCGATTTGCCTGGCCCTTGGAGCCGGGCAGCGAAGCCCGGTTGATAGCTTGGCCCGACTGCATCAGCCTTCCGGTGGACATTCAGCTCGGCCGTTCCCGCATCGTTCGTCGTGCCTATGGCATTGATGAAATTGCCCTGGTGCCTGGTGGCCGCACCGTCGACCCCGACGTGACTGACAGCAGCTGGAGCCTGGGCGGCATCAACCGCGAGATCCCGATCATCGCCAGCGCCATGGATGGTGTCGTTGATGTGGCCATGGCGGTGGAACTCTCCCGGCTCGGAGCCCTGGGGGTGTTGAACATCGAAGGGGTCCAGTGCCGCTACGACGATCCCAATCCGGTGCTGGATCGGATCGCGGCGGTGGGCAAGGAGGAGTTCGTGCCCCTGATGCAGGAGCTCTACAGCGTCCCCGTGCGTGAAGACCTAATTCGCAGCCGCATCGCTGCAATTAAGGCCCAGGGCGCCATCGCCGCCGTGAGTGCCACCCCGGTGGCGGCCCTGCGCTTCGGCAAGGCGATCGCCGAAGCCGGCGCCGACCTGTTCTTTGTGCAGGCCACGGTCGTTTCGACCGAGCATGTGGGACCGGCCGGTCGCCAAACGCTCGACCTGGCCGCCCTCTGCCGCGACATGGGCGTGCCCGTGGTGATTGGCAACACGGTCACCTACGAGGTGGCCCTGGAGCTGATGCGGGCCGGAGCGGCCGGCGTGATGGTGGGCATCGGACCGGGGGCCGCTTGTACGTCCCGGGGCGTGCTCGGGGTCGGCATCCCCCAGGCCACCTCCGTGGCCGATTGCGCCGCCGCCCGCGACGACTATTTCAAGGAAAGCGGCCGCTACGTGCCGATCGTGGCCGATGGCGGCATCGTCACCGGCGGCGACATTTGCAAATGCCTGGCCTGCGGCGCCGATGCCGTGATGATCGGCTCACCCATCGCCCGGGCGGCGGAAGCCCCAGGCCGCGGCTTCCATTGGGGCATGGCGACCCCTAGTCCGGTGCTGCCCCGCGGCACCCGCATCAAGGTGGGCACCACCGGCAGCCTGGAGAAAATCCTGCGGGGCCCCGCCAACCTCGATGACGGCACCCAGAACCTGCTGGGCTGCATCCGCACCTCCATGGGCACCCTGGGAGCCCGCACCCTCAAGGAGATGCAACAGGTGGAAGTGGTGGTTGCTCCCTCCCTGCTCACCGAAGGCAAGGTGTATCAAAAGGCCCAGCAGCTCGGCATGGGTAAATAACTGCCTCTGGCGGTTCGCGCAGCGCAGCGGCCGCCAAGGGGGGCGTTAGTCTCAAGTTGTGGGGGCTTCGGCTCGCACACTCCTCACACCCCCCGGCCCGGCGCGTCCGGGCTTTTTGTCTTTGCCAGGGCTTGCCCAGGCCGCAGCCGTAACGACTTCCCAGGGGCTTGTGGCCAGGCCCAAGTGGCTTGCTAGATTCCTGAAAATCGTGGCTCCCTCTAGAATGTCCAGCGCTACACCCGTCAGCGACGCCTCCTTTGAGCAGGACGTGCTCAAGAGCGATGTGCCAGTGCTGGTCGACTTCTGGGCCCCTTGGTGCGGCCCCTGCCGCATGGTCGCGCCGATCGTGGATGAGATCGCCAAGGAATTTGATGGCAAGATCAAGGTTTTCAAGCTCAATACTGATGAAAACCCCAATGTGGCCAGTCAGTTCGGTATTCGCAGTATCCCCACCTTGATGGTGTTTAAGGACGGCCAAAAGGTGGATACGGTGGTAGGCGCGGTGCCCAAAACGACCCTCTCCTCCACGATCAGCAAGTATCTCTAAGGAGCCCTTCCCCTGCGGAGGATTAGCTCGGGAACCCGGGTATCAGCAGGGGTGATCCGCAGCCAAAGTTTGGGTGTTTGAGGCGCTTTGGTAGTGATGGTATAGGCCCTGCTGCTGGGATCAGATTAAACTTTCCTCTGGTAAGACCTTCTGATCCAGCCAGGTGGCATAGGCCCCCTTCAATTCCTTGGTTGGATTGGTTCCTGCTGGTGACTGGCGCACCTGGTCCGGCTCCAGGCCCTCTCCCTATCTGATAGTCAGCCTCCCTTGACGCACGCCATCGGCCTGATCGACTACGGCATGGGCAACCTGCACTCGGTGCAGCGGGCCTTTGAACGGCTCGGGGCGACGGTGCTGGCCGTGGCTGACCAGGCCGCCATCGACCGTTGCGATGCCCTGGTGTTGCCGGGAGTGGGCTCCTTCGATCCGGCCATGGAGCGGCTGCATGGCTCCGGCTTGGTGGCGCCGATGGTGCAGTGGTGCGCTGCGGGCCGGCCCCTACTGGGCATCTGCCTGGGCTTGCAATTGTTGTTTGAGGCCAGTGATGAAGGCCAGGCCCCTGGGCTGGGGCTGCTCCAGGGCCGGGTCACCGCCCTGCCCAGCAGCCCTGGCCACCTGGTGCCCCACATGGGTTGGGCGCCACTTTTGGCTGGGGAGCCCAGCCCCCTGTGGCCCGCAGCGGTCCCCAATGGCGTTCCAGATGCAGCCGATGCCTGGATGTACTTCGTCCATTCCTACGCCGCGGTGCCCAGCGCCCCCCGCTGCGTCACCGCCCAGGTGGCCTTCGCCGGCACCCCCATCACCGCCGCCGTCTGGCAGGGCGCCATCGGCGCCTGCCAGTTTCACCCCGAGAAATCGGGCTTGGCCGGTCAGCACCTACTGCAGCGCTGGCTCGCCTGGGTGGCTAGCCGGCCATGAGCCTGCGGCTCAGCGGCGGGCGCAAGCTTGATAGTCCTGCCGGTCAGGTGGCCCGACCGACGCCGGCCCGGTTGCGCCTGGCGGTGATGAATATTTTGGCGGGACGACTAGCCGGCAGTGCCTGGCTGGATTTGTTCTGCGGTAGTGGCGTGATGGCCTGCGAGGCCCTGCAACGGGGGGCCGCCCAGGTGGTGGCCGTGGATCAGGACCGGCGCATGGTGGCCACGGCCCGCCGCAACCTGGAGGCCGTGGCCCAGGGTTTGGCTCCTGGGCTGGAGCGGCTGGTCGTGCATCGGGAGGTGCTTGCCTGGCTGGCCAGCGGATCCATGCCTCCCCACTCCAGCGGCTTCGACCTGATCTACGCCGACCCGCCCTACGCGGCCGGCCTCTATGGAGCCGTGGCCGCAGCGGTTGCCGACGGCGGCTGGCTCAAGCCCGAAGGGCTGATGCTCTGGGAATGCTCCAGCCTGGCCATTCCCCT
>Ga0310077_100120_pt1 | contig 7484 bp, 7 predicted proteins | sample LakEriER1TotalB5_FD_194434 | JGI IMG/M metagenome (GOLD analysis project Ga0310077, IMG submission 194434) | Enriched freshwater cyanobacterial communities from Lake Erie, Ontario, Canada - ER10.Total.B5 | ecosystem: Environmental > Aquatic > Freshwater > Lake | place: Canada: Ontario | collected...
CCGCCCCCACCTCAAGCCCCACAACCCTATCTGTTTCGGAATCGCGGGCGCTTACAACCAAAATCGGTGTTGAGAAGCCCCGGCGACGCACATAGCGGCACACATCTAGGCCGCTAACTCCAGGCAGCATTAAATCGAGCAGCACTAAATCAAAGGGCTGCTGATCAGGGCTGCCTTTGAACCGCTCAAGGGCTCCGTTGCCAGTGGCTACTGCTTCCACCAAAAACCCTTCGTTAATCAGGGCTTCAGTAATCGTTTCACGAATTGTTTCGTCGTCTTCTACAACAAGTAATCGGGCTGGATTGGTTTGGCTGGGGGAGCTTGCCGCCACAAAAAAATTGCCTGATATTTCAAACCTTAATCAAACTCGGCTCTTTTGCACGCCAGTTCAAAAAAACTGATCGAAATTGTCGAAATCCACCGCTTTAAAACTACCCTCTTCCACCTGCTTCATCAAGCGCTCTAGCTGCACCCAGAGGCCACCGCCAGTAAGAAGAGCAAGCAGCATTGATACCAACATTGCCGCCCCTGCGGCAAAGCCAAACACCTGCAGGGCCCCTCCGATAAAAAGGGTGATTCCAATCAGAGTTCCGGCAAAGGCTATGGAGGTTTCTGCATTGCCAAGGGGCAACAGGGGTAAGCGATCTTGCTTCCATGCCTCTAAGCGATTTTGGATCAGTTTTGCAAAAGTGAGCCCACAGAGCACGCCAATTGCTAGGCCAAAACCACTAAGCAGGTAAGGCGGCTGTTGGATTACCGCGTAAGGAAGATCAAATTCAATGCTGTCGTAGTCCAATAGCCGCTTGAGTGGTGCTACAGGCTAGGAGCTCAGCTTGGCCAGTAGGTCGCTGGCAAGACGTTTAGGCCCAAAACGGCGCCGCAATAGTTTTGCCAAATTGCTGAGATCCTCAGTGTTGAGGCGCCCGTCCCGCACAAGAGTGAGAAGAAGCCTCTGGCGCAGATCATGGCCTTGGCGGCCAAGAATTAATCGCAATCCAGCACCAGCCACGGGTAGCAAATCGGTGGGGCTGCCGTCTTGACCCACAACATCCAGCAAATTTTCTAATCTTTGAAGTTGTAATTTGCCTTCACTATCAAATAAAATATCAAGCAATTTTCGCCTTAATTCTTCAGTATCGGCAGCAAGTAAACGTTTTGCAACATAGGGGTATGCAACCCTAATGATACTGAAATCTGGGTCTAATCTTAAAGCTAAACCTTCCTGACTCACCACTGCTCGAATTATTAAGGCAAACCGTGCCGGCACCCTAAAAGGATAATCAAACATCAACTCTGAAAACCGATCAGTTATCGTTTTAAAATTAAAACTGCCAACCGATTCGCCAAGTTGTCCGCCTAACACCTCTTCTAAGGCAGGAAGAATTGGGCTTAGATCAGTATTGGGTTGCAAAAACCCCAGCCGCACAAAATCATGGCCAAGGGATAGGAAATCACGATTAATTAAATGAACAACCGCATCGGTAAGGGTTAAGCGATCATCATTGCTGAGCATATCCATCATGCCAAAGTCAACATATCCCAAACGGCCATTGCCATCCCTGCCGCCAGGTAACGCAAATAAATTGCCTGGATGAGGATCTGCATGGAAATAACCAAACTCTAAAAGTTGCCGTAGCCCTGCAATTACCCCAGCTCTTACTAGGGTTGTGGGATCTAATTGATTTTCTTCAAGCACCGACCTTTCCTGTAACTTAACCCCTTCGAGCCAGGTGGTGGTAAGCACCTTTTGACCACTTAACATTCGTTCAACTCCAGGTATAACTATACTTGGATCATCATCAAATAATGCCGCAAAACGTTCTGCATTGTCAGCTTCTAATTCATAATCTATTTCTCTGAATAATGTATTGCCAAATTCATCAACTATTGCTGTTAAATCATCTCCTAAATTCAGGGGGAGAAAGGGGCCCGCAAATTGAGCCAGCAATCTAATTACAGCGAGATCAAGCACTAATTTTTCGTGCAGCTTTGGTCTTTGCACCTTTACAGCAACCCAGCGCCCATCGTGCATCTGCGCTTTATAAACCTGGCCAAGGCTTGCTGCTGCAATTGGCTTACTTGGAAAAATAGCAAATAAATTGCTTGCTGGAGCACCTAATTGATGCTCGATAGTTGCAAGAGCTATTTCGTGATCAAAGGAGGGAAGATCATCTTGCAAACGTGTTAATTGCTCTAACCAATCGCGATTAACTAAATCTGGACGAGTGGATAATGCCTGCCCTAATTTAATGAAACAAGGCCCTAGATTAGTAAGTGTTCTTAACAACAGGGCGCCAAGGCGCTTCTGCACCTGCGGATCCTTGCTACTACCTTGGGTTAAAAGTGTGAGGCTTAATCGGCCCAGTTGCCATAACACCACCAGCAGGCGTCCCAGCAGTTGATGAAGGGGAACAGCAGGGCGCTTATAGATGGCTGAACTCATAACTAAACCAACTCTAGAAACCGAATCACTGATCTGGTGTGGAATCCATTTGCTGCTGCCAATAAGCCCTGGCCCTTAGAAGTTGCCCTTAAGCGAGAAGCTCGTCGCAAGGGGGTTTTTTTGCATCTACCAGCCCATGGCCGCGGCAGGGCTTGGCCTGCTAATTGCGTGCAGCAGCAGATACCCTGGCACCTTGATTTACCTGAACTGCCAGAGCTTGGCGGGCCGTTGCTACGGGATGGGGCAGTTGCTGCCTCCCAACAAAAGCTGGCCGCTTTTTTTGGCGCAAGCCACAGCTGGTATGGGGTGAATGGCGCCAGTGGTTTATTGCAGGCAGCTTTGTTGGGGGCTGCCGCACCAGGGGCACGGGTTTTGTTGCCCCGCAACCATCACCGCAGCTTGTTGCATGGCTGTTTGCTTGGCAATTTGGAACCACTTTTTTACGATATTCCGTTTGATCAAGCCACTGGCTTAGCCCAACCCTTGCCGGCGCAATGGCTGGAACAACTCCTTGAAAAGGCCGGTTCTGTTGCTTTGCTGGTGCTTGTATCCCCCACTTATCAAGGCTTGGCTGCCGAGCTGGATTCTTTGGTGGCGATCGCCCATGCCCGTGGGCTGCCAGTGCTTGTAGATGAAGCCCATGGCGCCCATTTTAATTTCGCGGCCAGCCTGCCCCGGGGGGCTCTTGCCGCTGGCGCTGATCTGGTGGTGCAATCGATCCACAAAACCCTCGGCAGTTTGGGGCAAACCGCTTTGCTTCATCTACAAGGTGAAAGGTTGCAAAGCCAGCAATTGGAGCGGGCCCTGCTCTGGTTTCAAAGCAGTAGCCCCAGTGCTTTGTTGCTGCTTTCAACAGAACAAGCGGTGGCGCGATATGCAGCTGTTGCTGGTGAGCGCCACTTGCAACGCTGCCTAAACGAAGCCTTAAGCCTTAGGGCTTCACTGATAAAAAAAGGGATCCCCCTGGTACAAAACCAAGACCCTTTGCGCTTTGTATTGCATTGCGCCCAGTGGGGCCTTAGCGGTAGTGCCGCAGACGACTACTTGATGCAAAGGGGGGTTGTAGCGGAATGCCCGGAAGCATTAACACTCACTTTTTGCCTTGGTTTGGCTCCCATCGCGCCACTGCGCCGGCGCCTCTGCCGCGAATTAGAGCGTTTGAAATCTTGCCAGCAAAAAGTGCCATCTTTGCCCCCGCTTGATCCTCCACCATTTCCTCGCTTGGCTGGATTACAAGTGCCCCTTGCAGAAGCATGGCGCCTGCCTTCCGTAACACTGCCATTAGCTGAGGCGGCAGGACGGATTGCAGCTGAAACAATCTGTCCGTACCCCCCTGGTATCGCTTTATTGCTGCCAGGGGAACAACTAGATCCAGCCCGCATTCAGTGGTTGCAACAGCAGCAGTTGCTGTGGGGGGGGCAGATCGCTGATACGGTTGAAGTTCTGGCTTGATTTAGGTGTCGATCCAGGCCCCCTATCAATGGGATTTTGTTACCCCTGGGATACCAGATGGAGCCTTTGAGGCTGCCCCTGGTTTTAGCCCCACGCCCATGGAACAACGGGTGATGCTTCTGGCCCATTTACGGCCACGGCCCGATTCAGTGGTTTGGGATGTGGGGGGTGGAACCGGCGCGCTTGCCCTTGAAATTGCCCGTTTGTTACCCATGGGCAGAGTTCAAGCGCTAGAACGCGATCCAGAAGCTGTGGAGTTGCTTGAGCGCAATCGGGCCCGTTTTGGGATCAAGAATCTGGAGGTGCTACAGGGGCAAGCACCAGGTGATCTCCATAGGCTTGCCCGTAATCCAGATCGTGTGCTGCTGGAGGTGGGTCGCCCCCTTGGAGATGTGCTTAGGGCGGTGTGGGATTGCCTTGCTTTGGGGGGGCGGTTGGTGATAAGCACCTCAAGTTTGGAGGGATTAGTTGATGCCACCGACCATCTTGGGCAGCTTGCAGCCACAGATCTTCAGGTGGTGCAAGCAACGGTGCACCGCATGCAACGCCGGGGCGATCAAACCCGGTTGGGGGCAGCAGAACCCCTCTTTTTAATCGCAGCGGAGCGCCATCAATGAGCTTGCCTAGCAGCAGGATATGAAATTGTCTGGAACGAAAATATGAATAGGTGGTTGAGCGGATTGGCGGCGGCAATTTTCGCCTTAATTATTATTTGGCTGGGTGGATGGTGGTTCACCCTCAGCCTTGGGATAATTGTTCATCTTGCTCTTTTGGAATTTTTTCGATTAGCTCAATTTAAAGGAATTAGGCCAGCAACAAAAACCACATTGGTGGTGTGCCAACTTTTGCTTATTACCACCCAGTTATTTCAAGCCAGCCCCCTTACGGCAGCCGTGTTGCCGTTGGCGGGTACGGTTATTTGTGGTTGGTTGCTGCTGCAACCAATAACCGGCAGCATTTCCGATATCGCAGCTTCAATTTTTGGTCTTTTTTATCTTGGCTTTCTGCCAAGCCATTGGGTGCGCTTAAGGGCAGCTCCTGATGGCTTGGCGATCACCCTGTTGGCTTTTGTATTGATCTGGGCTGCAGATTGCGGTTCATACCTCTGGGGTAGCCGCTACGGCCGCACGATGCTTTCTGAGATATCGCCAAAGAAAACTGTTGAAGGTGCCCTGGCGGGCTTGCTCGCCTGCGTTGTTTGCGGCGCTATCGGCGGGGTGCTGCTCGGTTGGAATTGGGGCTGGGCTTTAGGGGCGATATTGGGCGCTTTGGTGGCTCTTTTCGCATTAGTTGGTGATCTCACTGAATCGATGATGAAACGGGATGCGGGTGTAAAAGATTCCGGCGCATTAATTCCAGGTCATGGAGGAATTTTAGATCGGGTTGATAGTTATTTATTTACGCCAGCGGTTGTTTTTTATTTTGTTACTTTAATTCAGCCGATTTCGCGCTAACAATTGAGTTGCCAGATAAAGTTAAATGTTGCTCATTAATTGATAACTCTTCAAGCCTAATTGCAGAATCAAGAGGCACCTGAATCGCCGTACTTCTTGCCGCAGCTATTGGCGTTAGCCAGAGTTCACCATTCCTAATGTCTAAACTGCAATTGATGAATTCGCCTTGGATGCTATGTAAGGTGAGTTTGTTTTCACTGATTTCGTAGCTTTTTAATTTTGAATTACCAAATAAAATTGTTGCTAGGTTGTTGCTGAAATCTAGCCAATGGGGATTGGCAAGGGATTTGTTAAGGCCTTCACCGCTGAATTCCACCTTGCCATGAATGCGAAAACGCTTATTTAGCTTTAGATCTTGGCCTTTTAGTAGTTGTTTTAAATCAAAACTGATAGGTTCACTTTGAAGCTCCACTGCAGCGATGGCTAAAGATTGAAATACCACCCCCTTTGCTTCTAGTTTTGCCCCTTCAAGGCTGCCCCCAAGCATGGCTAAAGCAGAACCTTGTAATTGCAGATTTAGATGTTGCAATTCATCGCAAACGCTATACAACCAAAGGCGTACACCTTGGCTGATTAAATTCAAGAGGGGTCCGCTCATGCGGGCATTTCAGGCTGAGAATTTAGCCAATGGGCTGCCACCTTTTCGGGTTGATCTAGGTGGGGTAGGTGTCCGCAATTTTGCAATTCTGTGCAGCAATCCCCAAGCACCGCCGCTGCTGCAAGCCGCAATGGCGACCTCAAAATGCGATCGTTTGCGCCCCACAGCACTTTTAGGGGGGCTGCTGGTAAAGGAGCACCAACTCCTGCAAAACCACCACTCCGGGCAAAGCAAGCCAGGGCATGGGCCCAGCCTGGGCTTTGTAAATGCAGGCTGGCAATTTCCTCTTCGGCTGCCCCTACGCTTGATTTTGGATCAGCAAATGCCTGACGGCACAGCCCTTTGCGCACTGCTGCTAAGCCGAGGAAAGCAACACCAAGTTTGTCTAGTAATGGGGGCAATGGCATTGCTTTTCCGGTTAATCCAGCTGGTGCCAGCAACAATATTTTCTGCAGTATTTTGGGGTTGGCCTGCTCCAATTCTCTCGCTAAAACAATTGCAACCGCTCCACCCATCGAGGCACCGATTAAGCCAAGGGGTGCAGAGGGATTTTCTGCATTAATTACAGGCATAAGTGCTAACAAGTGCTCGATCACTAGCTGAGGCCCATAAGCTGCAGAGGTTGGGCGCGGACAAAAGCCAAATCCGCAAAGATCAGGAATCCAAAGTTGATAGTTATCTGCTAGTAGGGGAGCAATACGGCGAAATTCTAAAAAAGAACTATCAAATCCATGCAACATCAATAAAGGGGGACCTTTCCCTAATACCGCTACTGGCCAATTCAAATTTGCCAAAGCGCCCCCGAGGTTTAGCTGCAACCAGCGCACATTTGCGGCTAGGGCCCTGGCTTGTGGATCAATCAGCTGCTGGGCAGCAGCGCTTAGCGGGTTAGGCATCCTTGGCTGCTGCTAACTAAAGCTGCCAACAAATCGTCGGCGGCAACAGGAAACGGCAAATGATGTAAATCAGAACCAGGCTTGCAAGCAAATTTGCATACCTGTTGCAATTGCTCAAGGCTGGCTTTACCAAGCCCTAATTCTTGCAAATTCACTGGCAGGCCCAATTTTTTAAAGAAAGGCAGAAGCTGTCTGCGCGCTTGAGCAGCTAAACCACTGCCACCAATCTGCTCTTCTAAACGCAGTTGCACGAGCACCCCAAAGGCAACTTTTTCGCCATGCATGGAGCCGTGGCATGCAGCTAACTGGGTTAGCCCATTGTGGATGGCATGGGCTGCAACAGTGCGGCATCGGGCGCCACCGAGGCCCCCGATTAAACCGGCGGTGAGTCCGCTTGCTTCCGCCACTCGGCACCAAGGAGCAGAGCCAGGATCTTGTAATGCTTCAACCCCTTCTAAAAGCAATTGATCGCGCAACACCCTTGCTTGTTGAACGGCTTGTTGCACCAAGCCATCACTGCTTTGGCCGCTGCTTACTGATGCCTCGTACCATTTAGCCATTGCATCGGCGATGCCACTGGCCAAGGTGCGAGGTGGCGCTGTGATGATGAGTTGGTGATCAAATATCAATAAATCAGGGCA